>Ga0209834_10000016_pt1 | contig 92038 bp, 81 predicted proteins | sample Mar14236cmmetaG_FD_184134 | JGI IMG/M metagenome (GOLD analysis project Ga0209834, IMG submission 184134) | Marine hydrothermal vent microbial communities from Guaymas Basin, Gulf of California to study Microbial Dark Matter (Phase II) - Marker... ... | reverse complement strand
CTTCTAAATTAAGCTGGTCAATCAAAGCCTTGACATACGCAAGACGGTAGCCGTCGGTGCTTACCAATTCAATTTGATTCTTCCGTAGAACCATTAAGGCCCCGTTCAAGTAGTATCGTTGCTCCTGAGCAATGGCAAATAAGACCCGATCAATCATTTTTTGGAAAACACTTAAGGGAAAGGCCAATCCTTTTTCAAAGGCAGAAACTTCAACTGGAGGATAGTCTTCTTCGGGTAACCCAACTAATTTAAATTCACTAGAGCCAGAAGTAATTAAGAGTGTGTTTTTATTTTCAACTTGGAAACAAATCTCTAAATTTTCTCTTAGAGAACGCACTATCTCAAATGTCTTTTTACCAGATACAGTTATGGAACCTGGTGTTTCAATCGTGGCTGGTATTTTTGTTTTTAGGCCCACTTCCAGATCGGTACCCGTAAGTTCAATTTCATCTTGACCAGTCTTAATCAAAATATTAGCCAGAATGGGCATGGTATTTCTCTTCTCCACAATTCCTTGAAGAAGTTGGAGTTCCTTAATTATGTCATCTTTATTGGTTCTGAACTTCATTTTTTTCACCTTTTATTAAATTATATTCTTATTCTTTCTTTTTTGTTATTTCTAAATTAGATTAAATAATAAGAATAATAAAATCAATGAAAATGTGAAAAATATCCATCATCCTTTTTATTATCTATCGGATATGATTGATTAAATTGTTCAATTCTCTGTGAAAATCAGGACTTTCTTCGAGTAATCTCTCAATTTTTCGCAAGCTATGAAGAACTGTAGTATGGTGTTTTCCACCAAATTTTCTCCCAATCTCTGGTAAAGAGGCATTGGTGAGTTTCTTGGCTAGATACATTCCAACCTGCCGAGGAAAGGCAATTTTGGGAGAGTTATTTTTTGATTTAAGTTGCGAGATTTTTATCTTGTAGTGTTGAGCTACAGCTTTTTGAATTTTCTCAATTGAAAAAACATTACTTCCAGAGTCGATAAGTCCTTTTAAAGCCTCTTCGGCCAATTCTAAATCAATATCCTGGCCTTTAAGAGATGAGTAGGCAATGACTCGGCGTAAAAACCCTTCTAATTCACGAATATTAGATTGGACTTTATCGGCAATGTAAAGAGCCACGCTCTCTGGCAATATTACTCCCTCTAAATTAGATTTTTTCTTTATGATAGCTACCCGAGTTTCAAGATCAGGGGGTTTTAGATCCGCAATTAATCCCCATTCAAAACGCGAGCTAAATCTTTCCTCTAAATTAGGGATTTCCTTGGGAGGGCAATCACTAGTGATAACTATTTGTTTTTGAGCTTCGTAGAGGTGGTTAAAAGTGTGAAAGAACTCTTCTTTAGTCCTTTCTTTACCACTTAAATAATGAACATCATCGATAAGAAGAATATCGACATTCCGGTACTTCTTCCGGAAATCAAGTATTTTTCCATATTGTAAATGATTTATTAAATCATTCATAAATTTTTCGGTGGTTACATACATGACCTTCAATTGCGAAGTTTTATTAATCGTGTAATGACCAATAGCATTCATTAAGTGAGTTTTTCCTAAACCTGCTCCTCCATAGATATAGAGAGGGTTATAAGAGCGGCCTGGATTTTGAGCTACAGCCAAAGCAGCCGCATGAGCAAATTGATTGCAAGACCCGACCACAAAATTACCAAAAGTATAATTGGGATTTAAGTTGGGTGAGAGGATAGGTCCCTGTTTGGTCTTTCTTTCATGAGGTGAACGGCGAATAAAGGAGGATGAGTTTTCTTCATAAATATAACGAATTTCGTAAATTTTATTTAAAGCATCTTGAGAACTTTCGGCGATAAGGCTTCCATAATGGAAAGATAACCAATCTTTAAAGTAAGCATTGGGAACTTTGATATAGAGAACTTCTCTTTCTTGTCCAATGTAGTGAGTTGGAGAGAACCAAGTTTCGAAGCTCCGGGAGTCAATCCTAGTCCTAATTCTAGTTTTGATTCTCTGCCACGGATTCAAAGTATCATTATTATTACTCATCTTTTCTACATTTTTCCACAGATATTTCCACACCTGTGGAAAAAATCTGATATCTTTAATTGGTTAATAGGTTTCCCAAAGGCGCAGCTATAATAACACTTGCCCAAGGTGATTTCAAGAGTTTTTATTTTAAAAAAACAATTTTAATTCATCAAAGAATTGAATTTCCAGCAACCTGATTTTGGCCAGCTTGCTTGGGGGGCAAAGCAGCTAGAGGATCGCCTTGCTTTTTAAATTTATCTCTCCCTTTCACAGGGAAAAAAAGAGGTTAACTAATGAAATTTTCCGGCCTTAAAAATCGAAACCAATCCAAAATTTAGTTTGCCATTTACCGATGGTATTAAAATCAAAAGGATTAGAAAGATCAGGCACTTCAATCCTTTTGACAAAGTCAAGGTGGAGGGGAAAACCAAGAAAGAAAAACTCGAGTCCAAACCCGTAGGAACCAAGGGCATCAAAAGCGACCAGTGGATTGCGTAGGTCTCCCGAGAAACGATAGAACTGGGCCGGATAGCCTTTTAGTTTGGCTCGAGCCAGGTCAACAAATAGAGTTCCCCTAATGGGCCCGATCTGGCCGATGAGGGTGGAGGCTAAGTTTATCAGGGGAAACCGGAATTCTAAGTTAGCATACCAACCTTCATGGCCAATTAAATTGTAGTAATAGGAGGAACGAACTTGATTGTTTCCGCCAAAATAAAAGACATAAGGATTTTTACCCCGGCTCATAAAGCCCACGAAGCGGAACGCAAACAAGGCGTCCGATCCAAGGTAAAAATATTGACGCAAATCAACTTGGCCAGTAGTATTTTTGAAGAAATCTTGACTTACGGGGATTGCCTGGCTTAGGGTTAAACTAAACGTATTCCCGGCAGCAGGGCCGTAATTCTTGAAGTGAGTGGTTTCTCCGACCAAAGAAAAGGAGGCCGCTAGTAAATTTCCATTCCAAAAGTAGCTGAAACTCCGGTTGTATAAATACAGGTAACTGAGCATATAAGGATCATAAAAATCCTCTTCATAATGAGCGTAATTAAGAGAGGCTTCAGCACGATAAAACTTGTTGAAGGGATAATAGGCGCTAATGTTGAGGCCGGAAATTTTACGAGTAGCAATAGCATCACGATAAGATAGATAGTTATAAAGTGTTGGGTCGTAGTAATAAAAGTCAGGATAATAGTAAAAAGTATACTGAAAGGCACTGGTCGCAAATTGAAGACGGTTTCTTTGGTTGATGTAGGTAAAATAATAGGAACGAAAACTTTGGACCTGGTAAGCCATAAGATAAAAGGTGTGATCGGCCAATAAGTCGGAAAACGCGATAGCTGATCCTCCGTAGATTGACCCATCTGTAGAAACAATAGCGTCAAGGGGTGGACGGGAAGAAAGGTAAAGTTTCCCGATTCCTTTATACTTTTCAACTTTGGCGGGATCTATAGTTAGAGAAAGCGCCGGCTGATATTTTTTATACTGATAGTCAGGGCTCCTCTTCGCCAAGACAACTGTTTTTTCAACGATTGGCTCTAGGTCTTCGGGGCCAAAGATTTGAAAGGCCCCTTTGTTAAAAGAAGCAAAGATAATTTTCTTGGGATTACTGGGGTGGGGTAGAGGAAAGAAATTACCAGTGCGAACGTCGGTATATCTTTTTAACTCTCCGGTGGTTAAGTTGAGAGAATAGATGTTGAAGGCCTCTCTCATATCCCCGGAAAAGAAGATTTCTTGACCATCAGGGCTGAATTCGGGCGAAATAGTATTTCCCGCGCCGAAGGTAAGTTGGGTTTTGTCCTGAAGATTGTCAAGGGGAGAAAGAAATATTTTGTCGTAAGCCTCGAGACGAACAGTGTAAACAATTTTTTGTCCATCGGGAGAAATGGCTGGAGCTTTTTCAAAAAGATCATCATTGGTCAAATTGATTATTTCTTCGGTGTCGAGATTAAGTTGGAAAAGATCGTGGCGGCCATTGGTAAAGGCCGTAAAATAGAGAAGATTCCGTTGGGGATGAAAACGAGGGGAAGATGGTTGATCATAGGGAATTTTTACCTTCTGGATTATTTTTCCAGTTAGCGGATTAAGGATATATAAAGCATGCTTTTGACCAGAGCGGCCGAAAAAAGCAAGCCGGTCCCCATCGGCTGACCAATCCAAGTCTCGACCCTTGGAGGGGTCTATCTCAAACTTTATATTTTCATACTTCCAGGTGAATCCTTTAGTGATATTCTGGATGATTTCGCCATTTTTGGTGGAAATCATAACAATATCAATGTCGTAGTCTTTGACGTTATAAGTAATGGCGGCAACGATATCACCAGAGGGAGAAAGCGCGTGAGAAAATGAGAAGTAATAGGCATTTAGAGGAAATTCTGGCCCGAGGGGCAAGCTGTAATCCTCGGGATTTTCGCGCAGGAGGAAAGGCCGGTTTTTTTCCCGGAGATACTTTTTAAAGGCGTGATTAAACTCTTTATAAGTCTGGCCAAAAGCCCTTTTTATGGGATCGCGGCGGCCAATAAAGGGAGAATTTTTCATTGTCTGCCAAAATTCGCGGATACCGCTTGGTCCGAATTGAACTTCGATAAAGTCATAAATTGCATGGCCGAAGTCGTAGGCTGGATCCCGGGGAAGCGGATAGCGGGAAATCATCTGGCCTGACTTGGTAAGCTCTGGGATCCGGTCATTAAGCACTGCGTCCCGGACAATCAACGAGGACCAAAAAGTCCAGTTCTGAGTGTTATACTCAGAAAAGCCTTCCATCACCCAGAGGGGAGGTGCGGAAACGGCATAAAGGGCTCCTCCTGGGCTACCCCAGAGAAGATCATATTCAAAAATGTGAGTCAACTCGTGTTCAATAAGATTTTCCATTTCGTCAGGGGCTAAGTCTCCGTGAATGGCGATACGATAGAGCACCGGTTCGGCCACCCCCAACACTCCCTCGGAAATGCGAAATAAATTAGTTTGTTCAAGATCAGTAAAAGTAGAATAAAAAATAAGGGGAACAGTGGCCGAAAGCTCATGTTTTATTTTGTGGCTTATTCGCTGATAGGCGCTTTCTGCCAAGGCGGCAATAATTTTGAGCCGGTCTAAGTCATTATGGTAATAATAAATATCAAAATGTTCAGTTTGGTAATGTTGCCAGTGAAATTTACTATATTGGACTTTATTTTTGCCGTAATAGGGGAAATAAATGAATTGAGCCATTAATCCCTGGGCAATCCCTAGAAAAACGACAAAGATTAGCCATTTCTTAAGGATTACTTTCATGGTTTGACCTCTTTATCGAATTAAATAACGTTCTTGAATGCGTTCGCCACCAAATAATTGGCGAAAGAATTTTTGCTTCACTTTTTGGATAAGATTAAAAAAGGCAAAGTATGCTGTTTGATTTTTATTTTGGGAGAGATGATTTTCCTTGAATTGTCGGTGATTGACAATCTCCCCTGTCTCGGAATCAATTAGATAAAGGTCCAGTACAAGAGAGAAGAATTTTCTTTCGGCTAATTGGGGAGAAGATTGAAAGGGATCTTCGAATTGGCGTTTCTCGCGCCGCAGGAGAGCTTTCCGAACTTCTTCTTTATATTCGGCCAGTCCCGTGAAGAATAAAGCTTTACTTTGAGGGGCCTGACTTTTCCAAAAGTCTTTATCCTTGATAATGGCTTCTTCTGGGATGGAGATGTCTTCCAGGGCTATCTTCTGGTCGGTAGCTTTGCTTAATTCAAATTGCCAATAATCGCGGAGTTCTTTGTCGAGATTCATGCCTTTTGGTTGTCTCTTGACCACAAAGTGGACAATTTTTATTTCGGAATATTCTTCCAGGGATAACACGGTTTGGATGGGGAACTCCATCCGTAGTTTGACATAATTATAGCTTGAGCAAGCAAAAGTTCCCCAGATCACCACCAAAATGAGGAGGATGAACTTATTTCTTTTTGTCCTGGCCATCTTTCTTCTCCCCAGCGTCGAAGGCGGGATTCTTCTCTAGCGAAAGGCTGGTTTGGAACTTATTGTAGTTAGCTTGGATATAATGGTTGTTGGGATCGAGTTTTAAAGCTAGCTCATATTCTTTTTTTGCTTCTTCCCAGAGACCCTTCTTTTCGTAGGCCACCGCCAGATTATTATGGGCGGCAGCGGAATTAGGATGGCTTTCCACTACTTTTTTCCAGCGAAAGATAGCCTCATCCCATAGATCTTGCTGGGCGGCTTTGATTCCGAAGGCGAGTTGCGATTGAAGGCCGGAAGAAGCGCAACTGGCAAGGGTTAATCCGAGGGACAGAATATAAATAGAAAACAAATAAGGTTTCAATTTATTCATGGCGTCAGCAATTTATAAGATACTCCTTTCTTTTCGGTTTTGTCAATTTAAGATTCCTGTCACTTGGGGGCAAAGCCAAAATTAAAATAATAAACTTGGTTAATGAATACTCTATTCGCTGATTTCTTGGGCTGATTGACTTTTGTTTCATTAGCTGCCAGTTGCAAATCGGGCATGATAAATTAGCCCAGGACGATAAAATCAAGCAGCACCTTAAATTATAAGCAAGAAAGGGGCCAACATTATCTTCTGGAGGAAGCCACGACAGTTGTCTTTGAAAATTGACAGTTGTCATCGCGAGGCGACATGTCCATTATTGCCTGTCACCATTTTTCAGAGCACAAGGAAAAAAAGGAGAAAGAAATAAGTTTTTGGGCTTCATTTTTTGCTGCTCTGCCAATATTCATGATTCAAATTAATAGCTGTTGATCAAGCTATCACGGTTTTGGAAATGCTCTCCTTTTATCCGAAAAGCTTGGAATTTTGGTCAAGTTATGCTATAAAACTTATTCCATAAATAATAAATTCTTCAAGAAGAGAAAAAGAGAGAAAAAAATGCCGAAAGTTTGTGAAATATGTGGGAAAGGACCTATTTTTGGCCAGACTTTGAGTCATTCTCATAAGGCCTCGAAGAAAAAATGGAAGCCCAATCTTCAACGAGTCAAAGCCCAGACCACAACTGGGGCTAGATACATTTGGGTTTGTACTCGTTGTCTCCGAGCGGGTAAAGTGACCAAAGCAATTTAGTGGTTATTTCTGGCTAACCGACAATACAGCCGCAATTTTCTTGATTTCCTGTTGAATTTTTTTAAGGTGAGGGTAATCTTTGACGGTAATAAGAAGCGAGATGAGGGCCTGGCCATCAGAAAAAACAGAGGCTTTGGCTTGTTTTATGTTCGCTTGTTGCTCGGCGATAACCGTCGTAATTTGAGCTAGTAACCCCGGGCGATCTTCAGTAGCAATCTCTAATTGGGCCGGAAAAGGCCCCCCAGCGGAGGAGGGCCAAGAAATTTCGACTATTCTTTCCGGATTGAGCCTTTCTTGCACCACTAGTGGGCAGCGCTGGGCATGAATGGTTATTCCCTCGCCGACGGTTAAATAGCCGATGATTGGTTCCCCCTTGATTGGATGGCAGCATTTGGCCAAGCGGAAGGAAGTTGTTTTGTCTTTGATAAGAGTTGCCTCTGAGAGAGTCCGGCGAGATAGTCGGGGCACCATTCTCTTGATTAAAGAAGCTCTCTTAGCCTCTTCGGGAGGAAGTTGGGCCAGGCGCTGGATTAATTTCCGAGAGAAAGTAAGCTTGCCTCTCCCGAGGAGAGAATAAAGGGTCTCTTCATTCTTTATCTTTAAATTAGTAAGCTTTGCTAGAGCCTGGAGAAAAAACTCAGGGGGAGTAGCCGGCCACCCCTGTTGGCTGGCCACCTTTTGCCAAAGATGCTTTCCCCAGGCAATATGTTGTTGGCGTTGTTGTTGGTTAAGCCATCTTCTGATATGTTGGCGAGCGGCATGGGTAAAGGCCATATTTAGCCATTCCCGGCGGGGGTATATATCAGGGCGGGTAATTATTTCCACTATCTCACCCGATTTTAAGATGGTCTTAAGTGGAACCGGGCGAGAGTTAATCCGGGCTTCGGCCGCATGAAGCCCAATCTCGGTGTGAATTTTAAAGGCAAAGTCGAGAGCAGAAGCCCCTAATGGAAGTGACACCCTGTCTCCTTTGGGGGTTAAAACGGTGATGTCTTCGGGAATCAGGTTTGATTTCAAGGAACGAAGAAAATATTGAGGGCTCTTGTTCTCCTGATAAAGATCGACCATTTCCCGAAGCCATTGGAGGCGAAGGTTTTGCTCCGCGTCGGGAAGAATGGTTGGCTCCTTATATCGCCAATGGGCCGCAATCCCATGTTCGGCGATTTCATGCATTTTTTTTGTTCGAATCTGGACTTCGATAGTTTTCTTCTTGCCGACAATAATAGTAGTATGAATAGATTGGTAGAGGTTAGACTTAGGCATGGCAATGAAATCATGAAAGCGGTGCGGGATGTGCGGCCAATGCTCATGAATAATCCCTAGAGCATGATAGCAGTTAGAAAAAGAATCTGTTATTAACCGCAAAGCCATGAAATCATAAACTTCTTCAAAGGTAATCCCCCGTTTTTTCATTTTGTTATAGATACTGTAAAGCCTTTTAATCCGGTGCTGAATTTCAGCTGGAATCTGATTTTCCCTCATCAAGGAGGCCATCGTCTTTTTCGTTTTTTTCAGAGTTTTTTCAGCATCTTTGCGAATGGGATCGACTATCGAAGCGATTCTAAAATAACTTTCGGGGTCCACGTACCGGAAAGAGAGATCTTCCAGTTCGGCTTTTATTTTTCCCATCCCCAGGCGATTGGCTAAAGGAGCATAAATGTCTAAAGTTTCTTGAGCTATTTGTTGTTGTTTTTCTTCGTCTAAGTATTTCAAAGTTTTGAGATTATGAAGTCGATCAGCCAGTTTGATGAAAATAACTCGCAAGTCATCGGTCATGGCCAGGATGATTTTGCGGAGGCTTTCGGCATGGCGAGTAGTCGGAGAGGCCTCTTGGAGGCGGCTTATTTTAGTGACCCCTTCAACTAAATGAGTGACTTCAGAGCCAAAGATTTGGTTTAGCTCGTCAGCCGTAGTTGGGGTGTCCTCTAAAACATCATGCAAGAGACCAGCGGAAATAGTGGTCGGATCCATTTTCATCTCGGCCAGAAAAGCGGCCACTTCCAAAGGGTGACTGAGGTAGGGTTCTCCTGAGCGGCGAGTCTGGCCTTGGTGAGCTTGGGCAGCGAATACATATGCTTTTTTTAAAAGGGTAAGATCTTTTTCTGGTAAATAAGAAAGTTTGTCCAGGATATCGTCAAATCGAATCATTTTTTATTGCCGATGCCAGGTTAATCGCTATGGACCTTCACTTTTTTTCTCTATCGACAATCCAAGCCACAGCTTCTAATAATGTGGAAGCAATGAAGGCCGGTTGGTGGGGAGATGAGGCCAGCTCTTGCCGTGATTTTTCTCCGTATCCCGTGAGCACGAGGATTGGAGTGACCCCCAAGTTGAGGCCAAACTGGATATCTTCAACCTTATCCCCGATCATATACGATTGAGACAAATCAAGTTGCCAGTCGCGGGCTGCCCGGAGACCAAGGCCCGGCAAAGGTTTCCGGCAGCTGCAATCCTGACGATACCGGACCTCGGGAGAAAAAAGATAATGAGGACAATAATAAAAGGCATCAATTTGAGCCTTTTGGGCTAAAAAGTCCTGATGAAGACGATGGTGAATATCGAGAAGTTCTGTTTCCTTGATTAGACCCCGGCCCACCCCAGACTGATTAGTAATGACAAGTACTTTAAATCCCAGATTATTGAGGAGGCGAACGGCTTGGAAACTGTAAGGATAGATCTCGATGAGATGATAGGAATTAGGGTAACCCACATCTCGATTTATTGTCCCATCCCGATCAAGAAAAACAGCTTTGTTTTTCATTTTAGTTTAAAAATTTTTCCGCCGAGGCCAAGACTTCTTCAGGAGTGATAGAGGTTAAACAACGATGGTCAAAAGGGCAAGTGCGGTACCAACAGGGCCAACAGGGAGCGGGTTTTTTTAAAACTTGGGCGGGAGGACGAAAAGGCCCTGTTTGACGAGGATCAGTGGGCCCAAAAAGGGCGACCACGGGAGTGCGAACCAGGTTAGCCAAATGTAAAGGGCCAGAATCGTTGGCCACGACAAGATGGGCTTGCTGAATTAGCTTAATTAATTGGGGAAGAGAAGTCCGTCCACACAGGTTTTTTAAAGGAAAAGGCGCTAAGGAAGAAATTTGGGCACCCAAAGCAAACTCTTTTTGGGTGCCGACGAGTACTATTTCGGCGTTTTTTTGAGCCAAAAGTTCAGCCAACTGGGCAAAGTGCCTTGCCGGCCAGCGTTTAGCGGGGCCATAGGCAGCCCCGGGATGAAAAATGATCCAGGGTTTTTTCTTATCCAATTGGAAAGCTTCTGCTAGAGCGTCTCTTTGGCGGGGATCTTCAGGAAGAGGCAAGCTGAAAACTTCTGAGTCATCAGAGGAGAGACGACACTCGAGAGCAAGAAGCAACTGGCGGTAATATTCAACTTGATGAACTGGACCAGCGGGAGGAGAAGGGGCTCGGGTTAAAAGCAGGCGGCGACCATCTTGAGAGTACCCCCATCGCTGCGGGATGCGGGCTAGGGAGAAAAGAAAAGCAGAAGAAAAAGAATTGGTCAAAAGCAGGCCCAGTTCAAACTGTTGCTGATGAAGGTTTTGAGCGAAGGAAAAAAAATCACGTAGATGGTTTATTTTTCCCAGAGAGACAAACTCAGATATGAAGCCTAAAGGGGAGTAGAGATCCTGAGCCCAAGGTTGGCCCATGATAACGATTTGGTCATGAGAAAAGTTATAATGAAGGTCTTTAATGGCGGGAATAGCCAAGACGGCATCCCCTAGCCAATTAGGGACGCGAACTAAAATTTTCATCGCTTTCATTTTAAGGGCTGGCAGGAAAGTTGTCAAAAGACAGGGAGAATAACTTGAGGGGAAAACTCTCCGGCTAGGACTCAGAAGTAGTTTTGTTTTTTCCGGGTTTTTTGTCTTCCATAGCAGCGGATTTCTTCTTGGGGCTAGAAGCGTGCTCCTGTTTTGAGCGAGATGAATTAGAGGGATTGGGGCGGGCATAGTCGGTTACGTACCAGCCGCTACCTTTGAAGTGAATAGCCGGGGCGGAGAGGACCTTTTTAATGGGGCCTCCACAGCGAGGGCAGAAGTCAGGACTAGCTTCATTTAGTCGCTGGAATTTTTCAAAACGGTACCCACATTCAAGACATTTATACTCATATATAGGCATTTTCCTATCCCCTCTAAAAGTGAACAAGGAAAAAGTAAATAAAAATTATAGCATAGAACATGGAGATGTCAATCTTGTTCCTTGCTCTTGGTAAAATCTCCAAAATGGTGGGTTGGAAGGCAGTTAGGTCAAGTTGACAAAGCACCTTAAATTGGTATAATAGGATAACTTTTTTAGAATTTAACTAAGTGAATAGCGATGATTATTGACCTTGAGCGTATACCTAAAGAAGGGCTGCATGTTGATCGCTATTTTGAACTTGAAAATGGCGAGTTAGTGGAAGAAGAGGCGATTCTGTTAGAACCCTTGCATGCCCAAATTGATCTTTGTAAACAAGGCCAGGAGATATCGATTAAAGGAAAGATAACAACCGTGATCAGTTTTATTTGCAGTCGCTGCCTGGCTCCTTTCGAATTTAAGGTCGACGCCGAATTTGACTTAGTCTTTCTTCCGGAAGAGTTGTTTGAACTTAAAGAAGAACTATCCGATGATGATTTGGATTTGTTTTTTTATTTTCAAAACCAAATCAACCTTAGAGAAATAGTGCTGGAACAGTTAAATTTAACTTTTCCGATGAAACCTTTATGTTCGCCAGATTGCCAAGGTATTTGTCCTGTTTGCGGGCAGATTATAAGTGAGGGGAATTGTCATTGCCAACAGAATCTAACTGATCCCCGATTGGAGAAACTCAAAACTTTTTTAAAGAGATAAAAAAAATGGCTAATCCAAAAAGAAAACACTCCCATTCCCGGAAGGGAAAGAGAAGAGCCCATGATGCTCTAAAAATGCCTCCCTTGGCGTTATGTCCTAATTGTGGGACGCCCAAGATCCCTCATCGGGCCTGCCCGGAATGTGGTTATTATCGGGAACGGCAAGTTATTGAAGGAGCAGAAGAATAGACCACTGGTAGGAAGGCAGTGAGGATTGCAGTTGATGCGATGGGCGGTGATTTTGCCCCTTCGGTGATAGTGGAAGGGGCTAGTCTTGCCGCTCGTGATTTTGCCTTAGAAATCCTGTTAGTAGGCACCGAAGCCCTTATTGAGCCGGCCTTAAAGTCCCAGAGTTATAACCAAGCCTCTAACAATATTCGGATTGTTAATGCGGCTGAACAGATTAGCATGGGAGAAGGCCTGTTGTCTTTTCGGCGCAAAAAAAGGTCTTCAATTAGAGTTGGCCTTCAACTAGTAAGGGACAAATCAGCCGACGCTTTTGTCAGCATGGGCAATACAGGGGCTGTCGTCTATATTGCTCGCAAAGTTCTGGGGGCTCTCCCGGGAGTTGAGCGGCCAGCTTTATCTCTTCTCGTGCCTTCCCTGGAAGGAATGAGCTTACTCATCGATGTTGGCGCCAATGCTAATTGTCGCCCTCCCCATTTGGTCCAATTTGCGTTGATGGGGAAAGTGTTTATGGAATCAGTGTTGGGCATTAAAAAACCCCGCGTAGCCCTGATGAGTATTGGCGAAGAAGAAACTAAAGGCAATGATTTAATCCGTGAAACCCATGAAGTGCTCAAAAACATGCCCTTAAATTTTATCGGTAATGTGGAGGGGAAAGATATCTATGCAGGTAAAGCGGAAGTAATTGTCAGTGATGGCTTCACCGGCAATGTGGCCTTAAAGGTTAGTGAAGGGATGGTGGACACCTTGATGCACCTTGCTCGTTCAGAGGTGATGAAAAATTTATTAGCCAAAATAGGGTTCATTTTAATGAAGAGGAACCTTAAGAAGATTTATAAACGAGTGGATTATTCGGAATATGGAGGAGCCCAGCTGTTGGGAGTAAATGGAGTCGTGGTCATTGGTCATGGCCGCTCTTCCTCAAGAGCCGTGAAAAATGCCATCAGGTTGGCCCGCGATTTTGTGGATAACAATGTGTTAGAAAAAATTCAACAAGAAATAGCCCGGTATGCACCTAGCTATAATCCTTAAAAATACCTTAGGGAGAGGGTCAAATGCTGTTTAAAGATAAAATCTCGATAGTCACCGGAGCATCCCAAGGAATTGGGAAGGCCATTGCTGATTTGCTAGCCCAAGAAGGCGCGCGGGTTATTTTATGGGATATTCAGGAAGAAAAGTTAAAGGACGTCGCCCAGGAAATACAAACCCGTGGCGGTCAAGCTGATTTTCAGCAGGTGGATGTCTCTAAGCTGGCCGAGGTTGAAGAAGCGGCCAAGACGGCGCTAGATCATTACGGTCAAATTGATCACCTCGTTAATAATGCTGGAATTACGCGGGATAATTTACTAATGAGGATGAGTGAGGAGGAATGGGATTTAGTTTTCCAGGTTAATCTAAAAGGGGTGTTTAACTGTTGTAAAGCTGTTATTCGAGCCATGATGAGTCGTCGTCAAGGCCGAATTGTCAACATCGCTTCGGTGGTGGGACTAATGGGCAATCTAGGACAGACCAATTATGCCGCTTCCAAAGCTGGAGTTATTGGGTTTACCAAATCCTTGGCCCGGGAAGTGGCCGCGCGCAATATAACGGTTAATGCAGTTGCCCCGGGGTATATTTTAACGCCCATGACCGAAATTCTTTCCGAACAGACCAAGCACATGTTTTTAAACTTGATTCCTTTAAAAAAGTTTGGCCGGCCGGAAGACGTGGCCAAAGCAGTTCGCTTTCTTTTATCCGAAGATGCGGCTTATATAACAGGCCAAGTTCTCAATGTTAACGGGGGCATGTATATGTAAAAGAAGGCCAAGTGCCTTTGCAAATATTCATTTAAGGAGGAGACAATGGAGCGAGAAGAACTTCTCAAGAAAGTAAAAGCCATCGTGGCGGATAAGCTCAGCATCAGTGAAGACCAAGTCACGGAAGATGCTTCTTTTATCGACGATTTGGGTGCGGATTCTTTGGATACCGTGGAATTAGTTATGGCTTTGGAAGACGAATTTGATCTAGACATACCCGATGAAGACGCCGAGAAACTCACTACGGTGGGTAAAGCCATAGATTATGTCCTCGAGCAACTAGCCAAGAAGGCACAAAGTTAGTTTATTGTTGAAGTGGGGAGCCAGAAAACCATGAGGGGTAGTTTATCCCAACGGCGTGTGGTTATTACGGGCATCGGCCTTGTTTCTCCTCTTGGGGTCGGGACAGAGCAAAATTGGGAAGCAATCACAGCGGGGAAAAATGGGATTGGCCTAATCACCTTATTTGATGCTTCTGCCTATTCTTCTCAGATTGCCGGTGAGGTTAGCGGTTTTGACCCCTTAAATTTTGTAGAAAAGAAAGAGTTGCGGAAGATGGATCGTTTTATTCAATTCGCCATTGCTGCGGCCGAATTAGCGGTTGCTGATGCCGGGTTGGAAACAGATGGTTTGGCCGGAGAGAAGACAGGGGTCTATATTGGTTCGGGAATTGGAGGGATTGGTTCGATCGAAGATAATTATCGGCTTTTACTGGAAAAAGGTCCCCACCGCGTTTCGCCTTACTTCTTGGTGGCAACCATCATCAATGAAGCAGCCGGGCAGGTGTCTATTCGCTTTCGCGCCAAAGGCCCCAATTCAGCCACCGCCACCGCTTGCGCTACCAGCACGCATGCCGTTGGAGATGCCTTTCGAATAATTGCTCGTGGAGATGCCGAAGTCATGATTGCCGGAGGAGCTGAGGCCCCGGTAACTCCCTTAGGAGTAGCTGGCTTTTGTGCCATGCGAGCCCTTTCCACGCGCAACGAGGCTCCCGATAAGGCCTCCCGTCCTTTCGATGCCGAAAGAGACGGCTTTGTCATAAGCGAGGGAGCGGGAATTCTAATCCTCGAAGAACTTGGTCATGCACTTCGACGCAACGCTCGAATCTACGCGGAAGTAGTGGGCTATGGGATGACCGCAGATGCCTATCACGTGACGGCGCCTTGCCTTGACGGAGATGGAGCTTATCGGGCAATGAAATTGGCCATCGAAGATGCCGGGATTTCTCCTTGCGAGGTTGATTATATTAATGCGCATGGAACATCTACTCAATATAACGATAAGATTGAGACCTTGGCCGTGAAGAAACTTTTCCAGGAGCATGCCTTTAAATTGGCGATAAGCTCAACAAAATCGATGATTGGACACCTATTAGGCGCGGCCGGGGGTTACGAAGCCGGTATTTCTGCCTTGGCTATTTTTCATCAGCAAATTCCGCCCACGCGCAATTATGAACATCCTGATCCGGAGTGTGATTTGGATTATGTTCCCCATCGAGCTCGTCCCGGGGAAATCCAATATGCTTTATCCAATTCTTTTGGCTTTGGCGGAACCAACGGAGCTCTCTTGCTTCGGCGATTTTCGGGCTAGAAGGAGAAAAGTTTTCGACTTCAGAGGAACTGAGAAAAAAATTTTTCTTTGTCGAAAAATTAAAAGGAGGTAGCGGTGAATATTTTTGTCTTTGTTAAAAGAGTACCGGACACCGAGTCTAAAATTCGCATTAATCCAACCAGCACTAATATTGTCTTTGATGGTTTAAACTATATTCTCAACCCTTATGATGAGTATGCCGTGGAAGAAGCCTTACGCATTAAGGAATCTCAGGGAGGTCAAGTAACTGTCTTTTCGGTGGGGCCGGATGAAGCACAGGCTATTCTTAAAAAATGTCTGGCTATGGGGGCTGACGAAGCTGTTTTAATTAAAGATGAGAGTGAGGAACTTTATGATGGTTGGCGGACAGCGCGGATTATTGTGGCCGCTCTCCAACAACATTACCCGGACTTTGATTTGCTTCTTTTTGGTAAACAAGCCGTAGGAGATGATAACAGCCAAGTGCCCGCGATGGTAGCTGAGATGTTAGGGCTTCCCCAAGTCAATGTGGTCACCAAGCTGGAGATCCAGGGTTCCCAAGGGGTTGCTTATCGAGAGATAGAAGGGGCTCATGAGAAAGTAGTGTTTTCTTTGCCGGCGGTAATCAGTGCCCAGAAGGGTTTAAATGAGCCTCGTTACGAAACTTTGCGAGGCATTATGGCGGCCAAACGCAGGCAAATCCCCGTGTTACCTCTTGAGCAGCTTGGCTTAACCGAAGAAGAGATAAAACCGAAGGTAGCCGTCGTCAAAGTAGAAGCGCCCCCTCCCCGGAAAGCCGGGCAAGTTATCGATGAAGAGATCACAGAGGCAGTGAAAAAGTTAGTGGCGTTTCTCCATGAAGAAGCCAAGGTTATCTAAGGAGGAAAGAAATGATTCTTGTTTTTGGTGAAATTAGAGATGGGCAACTGAAAAAAGCCTCTCTGGAAGCTCTCTCAACAGCCCGCCGGGTGGGAGAGACGTCAGGCTTGAAGGTAGGCGCCGTTATCGTTGGCTCTCTAACCGAAGAAACGAAAGAGTCTTTCCAGCGTTGCGGGGCCGATATAATTTACTGTCTCAGTCATCCCCTTTTGGGTTCTTATTCTTCTTCGGGCTACAGTAATGCTCTTGCGCAATTAGTAACCGAGGAAAATCCAGAGGCTTTATTGCTGGCGGCCACGGCGATGGGGCGGGACTTGGCTCCTCGATTGGCGGCTCGCCTTAGGGTAGGCTTGGCCTCTGATTGTGTGCGTTTAGAGCTAAAAGAGGGAGTTTTCGAAGCCGTCCGGCCTATTTTTGCCGGCAAAGCCTTCTTGACGGTCCAGGCTTCCTCCTCACCTTTTCTGGCTACCCTGAGACCGAATGTCTTTCCGGTGGTCGAGAAAGCTTCTTCCAGTCTGGAAGTGGAGGAGAGGAAAGTTGACCTTGATGAAGATATGGTTAAGGAAAGAGTGGAAGAAATCATCAGAGGAGAACAGGAAGAGTTGGACATCACCGAGGCCGAGATCGTTATTTCCGGCGGCCGGGGGATGAAAGGGGCGGAAAATTTTCAGCTTCTCCGGGAATTAAGCGCGCTTCTTCCCCAATCGGCTATCGGGGCTTCCCGCTCGGCTGTTGATGCCGGCTGGATTGATCATCAACATCAAGTGGGACAAACAGGCAAAACGGTTTCCCCGACCTTATACATGGCTTTTGGTATTTCCGGGGCTATTCAACATTTGGCCGGAATGTCTTCCTCGAAGTACATTGTGGCGGTGAATAAAGATCCCGAAGCTCCGATTTTTAAAGTGGCTGATTTTGGAGTAGTTGGTGACTTATTTGAAGTTATCCCCCATTTAAAAGAAGAGCTAAAAAAATTTAAATCCTAAGACTGGATTTTAGTCTTCATTTTATTAATATTTGCTTGTTTCCTTTGGTTGTCTTTGGAGCCTAAGTTATTGCCTTCTGATTTTCACTGAGATAAAAATTAGGTAAATAGGTGAGCTGTCACCGGTTTTTTGCCAGTTTTTTGGCCTATTCAACATCCCGATGCTCAATAAGGGTCGCCTCCCGTTGCTAGTGTTTCCAGCAAGACACGATTGGATTCAGAGCGAGTTTCGCCAACACTAGTTACATAGATAGCGGGCTCATCGACCACGGGACACTTGTTTTCACAAATCCCACAGCCGGTGCATTGCTCCAGATTAATAAACGGCGCTCGTTGAGTTTTGAGGAGGCCATCAGGTTGTCGCACTTGGGTTTCCACAAGTTGAATGGCCTTGGGAGAAACAGGGCAGTGTTCCTCACAAACAATACATGGTTCACCGATTTTCCAGGGAATACATCGATTTTTATCGATCCAGGCCGTCCCAATTTTGATCGTAGCTTTATCTTCAACCCGGAGCTCCTGGATGGCCCCGGTGGGGCAGACCTGGGAACAAAGGGTACAGTAATATTCACAATGTCCGATGCGGGGAACCAGAATTGGAGTCCAGATTCCTTCGGGGCCAGCCTCGGTTAGGGCTGGCTGCAAACCGTTGGTGGGGCAGACTTTCAGGCATTCGCCACATTTAACACATTTCCGTAAAAATTTTTCTTCAGGGAGAGCACCCGGGGGGCGAATTCGTTTGGCTGAAGCTCGGTGCCGATCAGGACTCAAGCGAAAAAAAGGAACCGCCAAGGCGCCCAAGAGGGAACTCACCAGAAGCTGGCGGCGGGACAAATTGACCATGGCCGTGCGCTGGGGGGACAATTTAAAAGGAAAGGTAATCGCCCCTGTAGGACAAATGGCGCTGCAGGTGAAGCAATAGACGCACTCAGTAATTGTCCATTTTTCTGGGGGATAAGGGATGGCATCTGTTTCACATTCGAAGGTGCATAGATTACACTTAATACATTTTTCTTCGTCGATCTTAATTTTGAGCCTGTTCCAACGAGCAAAAAGCCCTAGTAGAGCGCCCAAGGGACAAACATAGCGACACCAAAATCGTTCTTTTTTGAGGTTAAGCAAAAGGACAAAAAGAAAGAGAAGGGATAAACCCAAAGCTTGGAGAAAGACGGTGTTGATTCCCAGATTTTCGGAGAATTGAACTAGGCTATCTCCGATGGTGAAAAGATGGAGTTGATAAAACAGAGAAATGAGGGCTGAGAAAACAAGCGTCAGGGCGGGGAGGATACCTGTAATAAAAGACCGGTAAAGAAAGGAAAAAGGGTCGAAAAAACCCACCAGATCGAGAGTGAGGAAGGAACTTATAAGAAGAAAGAAAAGGAGATAATATTTCCAAAGTTTAGGCGAAAAGGTGGATTTTGTTTTGGTTTTAAGCCACTTCAACTTTTTGAAGACAAAGGAAGAGAATTGGTGGATGGCTCCTAAAGGACAAACCCAGCCGCAAAAAACTCTCCCCACCAACAGAGTAACAATTAAGGTTATAACTGACAAAAGAAACAGATTGAAGATGAGATGGGAGGCTAAGTAAGTAGTGAGCGCAAGAAGAGGGTCAAAGTGAAAGAAAATTTCAACCTCTCCGATGTAGTCCTTTCCGGGAAAACGCGTTTGGAGCAGGAGGATGAAAAAGAGGGTAAAAAATACTAGTTGCGAAGTTATGCGGGTGAATTGAAGGAGACGGTAGGTTTTAGATTTTTTTCTCGACAATTTTCATTTTCTCCCGATAGATTTCTCCTCGCCCTTTCTGGTGAGCAAGGCGTAAGAAGGTTAGCTCTTCAGGGGGAATTTCAAAAAGAGAAGCGCCTAAAGCATCCACGGCGGTATAATCTTGACTAGCGATGAGAGTTTTGACCAATTTAACGTCGGAGAGACGCCCCCCTTGGGGACCATTCCGCCAGAGGAGACGATAAGCATCGAGAATACTCAGGGCAGGCTTGAAGAAAGAAGCCAGGTCAACCATGGCGTAGTCGAGTTTTTGGTGGAGTTGATTCCGGTTGCCTCCCAAGGCGCCGAGCCAATTTTTCATCCCTAAAGTCACTCGCGATAAGCTGTGATGTTTGGCGACCGGCACGTTAATGAGCTTATCTGCTTCGATGAAATCAGTGTAGACCTCCCATTCTTTCAGCCAATCTCCGTGCAGAGGAATTTTTTTAAGTCGATGGGGATTAGGAAAGGACACCTTAGCTCCGGCTGCTTTAGCGGCTGAGGCGATGCCTGAGCGAGCATAGGTTCGCCGGGCCGGATTGCAGGGGTTATCGAGAACTTTAACTTCCTTAGCCCCTGCCTCCAGACAAAGCTTGACAACGGTGGCCACTACCTCAGGATTGGTACAGGCGGCTTGTTGGGGAGTGCGGTCCCAACCAATATTAGGTTTAACGACCACGATATCCCCGCGGGAAATAAACTGGGACATTCCTCCTAAAGCATTAATGGCCGTAGTTACTAACTCTGAGGGGGAATCGCCTTGAACGATGGCCACCAAAGGCGCGGTGGCGGGTGATTGCTCCTTAATCAAGGGATGGCCCATAATCAAGGGAGGCAGGGATAATGAGAGACCTCCCCAAGTAAGATTTTTGATGAAGGTTCGTCTTTTCATAGCTTTATCCTTTGCCAAGAGATTTTACATAGGCAATTATCCCGGCGAAAATGCCGTGGGCAATTTCTTCTCGGTATTGAGGAGATTTCAGACGCGATTCTTCATTAGGATTGCTGAGATGCGAGATCTCGACTAGAACCGAGGGCATTTCGGCGCCGATTAACACCCAAAAAGGCCCTCCCTTTACCCCCATATCCTTAACCGATGAATAGCGTTTTTGTAATTGCTTGACTAAGTTCTGATGAATGAGGCGGGCCAATTCTTGTGACTCTTTGATCTTGCTGTTCTGAACAATTTTCAAGATGATTTCCTTCATTTTTCCGATGTTTTTAGAAGAAGTCGCGTTTTCCCGGGCAGCAATGGCATTGACGTTGGGGTCAGGGCTAAAGTTAAGGTAGAAGCTCATAATTCCTCTTTTTTTGCGGTCGGGATTGGCATTGGCATGAATAGAGAGGTAAAGATCAGCTCCTTTTTGGTTGGCGATGATTGTCCGGTTCTCGAGAGGGACATAAATATCTGATTCGCGAGTCAGAAAAACCTCAAAGTTGTTGGTTTCCAAGAGCTTCTTGAGACGTAAACAAACATCAAGGACTACTTCTTTTTCTTTGAGCCCACCCCGGCCGATGCAACCTGGATCGCGGCCTCCATGGCCAGGATCAAGCACAATGCGCTGGACTCCCAAGCCTAGTTGGCGGGCCAAAGTGTAACCACCTTTAGTGGGTTGGGCTGGATGGGGAGGTTCTTCAGGAGTGGACGTAGATCCCTTGTGGGGATAGATGTCTAAAACAATTCGAAACGGGTCGGGAAGGGGGAAGACTTCGTATCTTTTGACTTGGGAAAAGTTTAAATCGACAACCACTCTAACTGTTTGGGGAGTTTTCTGGGCGATCCTGATTTTTTGAATGTAGGGATTATTAACAAAGATTGTCCGGCCATGGAGGATGGGATTAAGCTTCGCTTGGAAAACATCGATGTAGATTCTGTCTGGAGACTTGAGCTCATTAAAGACGTATTCTCTTAATTGGCCCACATCGATAACGATGCGGGTGTAAGAGGGATGGGTGTAAGAGCGAACGTTGTAAACTTCCACTTGTTGAGGAGCCGCCAAGCTCATGGTTAACAAGCCCACTATTAGAATATTTAACCCCGTGCGGAAAAGATTTTTGGTGATCATCTTAATGACGACAAATTCTATCTTTATAGTCAATTACTGTCAACAAATCGCCGCTAGGCTCCGAATTTTTTGAGTTTACCAGCATGGGCAAGCATTAAAGGCATCGCCCTCAGAGCTGGAAATCGGCCGAGATGACCAGTCTGACAAGCTAGTTCGGTAAACTTGTCCACGGTATCTACTCGGGCCGTGGCGGCGTGGAGCAGAAAGGGATTGGGGTGCCAAGAATGACTTTTAAGATAGCAGGGGGTGGAATGATCAGAGGTAATGACCAATACCTCGGGGTTAAGGGAGAGAATGGAGGGCAAGATAGCATCCACTTCCTCGATGGCTTTAATTTTGGATTCCAGCTGACCATCTTCACCTGCGGAATCGGTTTTTTTGAAATGAAGATAAAAAAAGTCAAAATGATCAAAGTTTTTGGTTAGGGTAAAGACTACATCAGCTGGTTCTGGTCCGACTTCCAGGACGGTCATGCCCACCAGACGGGCCAAGCCCTTATACATCGGATAATGAGCGATAGCTGCAGGATTGAGTCGATATAAATCTTGCATGGTGGGGATGTTGGGATAGCGAGCGAAACCTCGCAGGAGAATAGTATTAGCTTTATCTTCTGACTGCAAGAGGTTGGTCACTTGCTCGATAAAGCGATTAACCATTCGGGCTGTTTCCTCAGCTTCTGCTCTCAAGGCCTTGGTCTTGGTTAACGACTTATTTTCTTTTTGAGGGTCAGCATCAGTTAAAGCATCGGAAAGGCCGGGGAAACTAAATTTGACTACGAAGCGATGTTCTTTACCTGGGTAAAGTGTAATCCGTGGTTTTGTTTGCTTGCTGAGGGCTTGGTTTAAAATTTGGCACAATCGTTGATTTTCTTCGGTTGGTATCCGGCCAGCCCGACGATCAACAATTAAGCCATCCCGGAGAGTGGCGAAGTTACCTCGCGCCACCAAATCTTCCGGGCCCACTTCTACCCCGAGACCAAGAGCTTCCAAAATGCCTCTTCCCAAAAGATATGTGGTTGGGTCATATCCAAAGAGAGAGAGGTGGGCGGGTCCACTGCCAGGAGTAATACCCATGAGGATGGGATCAGTTGCCCCGCAGACACACCTTTTTGCCAGCTTATCAAGATGGGGGGTCTTGGCTTTTTCCAAGGCGGTTTGTCCTTGATGGGGAATATCTCCGAGGCCATCAAGCACAACGAGGACAATTTTCGATGGAGTTTTAATCGATAATTCTCGCGCTAAATTTTCCCAGTTCATGAGATAAAATATAGGATATTACCAGGGAGATGTCAATCTTAGGAACAAGGAAGTAAGCCTCTTTTTTTCGGGGTTGAAGAGAGCAAGGGCTCGCCTTAAACTGGGTATGGAAAAAACACTGACCCAAGAATATGGGCCTACTTTAGGGGGGATATTGCTGATTCCTAGATTTCGCCCTTAACCTTTTGATGGGACCGGATCAAAATTAAGCATTCTGTTACCTCCTTGAAAAAAGATATTATAACACTTGGAATAATGAGGACTATAAATTAGGTAACTATGTAATGTATCCCCAATTTCAGAAAAAATTTATAATAGAAAGTAAGCAATGAAACTAGTAAGATAATTGATTGAGATTGTTCTTGGTATTTTTGAGCCAAGATACCACCCGGTAGGCGTGGAAGCAGAGGAGAAGGTAATTTTTAGTAATTTAAGAGGTGAAAAACTTTGAACTCAAAAGAAAGAGTAATTACAGCTATCAATCTGAAACGACCCGACAGAGTACCGCTTGATGGTTATTTCCGGCAGGATGTCTGGGCCAAACTAGAAGAACACTTGGGGACTAAAGATGCCGAGAAGATCATGGAGGCTCTGGGCCTGGATATTCGCTATACAATGTTGGAACCGAGTTCAGCCTTTACCGAAAGAGCAATTCCTTCTCCCTGGCAAATTCCTGAAATTGGCATGGGGCGAAAGAATCTGGTGATAAAGCGTGATAATGGTTGGCTTGAAGATGAATATGGTATCTGCCGCATTCCTAATTCCAATGGATTATATTGGGTTTACACCTACCATCCATTGGCTGAAGCAGGTTTGGAAGGAATCAAGAAATATCGATTTCCTCATCCTAATCTGGAAGAACGTTACCGAGGCGTCCGTTCCGATGTCTCTCGCTGGGGTAATAAATACTTTGTTGCTGTTGAACTCTGGAATATTTTTAAAACATCATGGGAATTAAGAGGTTTTGACCGTTATATGATGGATCTAACCCAGGAGCCAAAATTAGTAGAAACCTTGGCTGATAGAGTTTTAGAACATCGCCTTGAGCAGTCTAAGCAATTGGTTAAGCTTGGTGTTGATATGATGGTTATTATGGGGGATATCGCTGCCCAGGAAACTATGATGATTTCTCCCCGAATGTGGCGGAAGTATTTTAAACCCAGATTGAGAATTTGGCTGGAGGAAGTTCGCCGCCAAAAAGACATCTACTTTATGTTCCACAGCGATGGCAATATGGAGGCCGTCTTTAGTGATCTAATAGAGATTGGATTCGATATCATCAATCCCATTCAGCCTGAATGCATGGATGTGGTAAAGATAAAAAATCTCTTTGGCAATCAAGTCTGTCTGCACGGGACAATTTCCTGCCAAAAAACTCTTCCTTTTGGGACGCCAGAGGAGGTGGCAGCGGAAGTAAAGCAGCGCATAGCCTCTTGCAGCCAAAATGGAGGCCTTATTCTCTCTCCTTCAAACACTATTCAGCCAGATGTCCCCTTAGAGAACATCCTTACTCTTTATGAAACGGCCAAAAATACTACTTTGTAATTGGGTATATAATAAATATTTTATAATTTTTCTCTACGAAGATAATGAGGCAATAAACTAAGAACCTCATTTTCTGTTGTGATGGGGGGAAGGCCTTTTAGTGCTTATTTTCTTCTTCAAACCTACGCTAAGCAACAAAAATCACGGCAAAATGGATGTCGAGGACAATTGGAAATTGCTCTTGGCGGACCAAAACGCCTCATGAGCTGCAGAGACGTCCGGAAAATGCCGAAAATCAGCCGGGCCTTAGCCTGATCAAATAGAAAATCATGAGAAATAATCGGCTGGAGCCTCGGAATCCAGCAAGAGTTCTGGCGAGAAGAGATGAGGAGAGGGTGGGCTCTCTGCGACAAAGTCAGTTTGAGGAATTCCTTATAAAAAGTGTTCTTGCTCCAGGTTGTTTCCTCTGCTACAATCGAATAATGGAAATGGTTCTCGTCCTTGATTTTGGTTCCCAATATACGCAACTAATCGCCCGGCGAGTTAGAGAGCTAGGGGTTTTTTCGCAGATTGTGCCTTATCATACCCCGCTAGAAGAAATAAAGAAGATGGCTCCCCGAGCGATTATTCTTTCGGGAGGGCCTCAAAGTGTCTATGACCAGGATGCTCCTTTGCCCGAAAAGGCCCTGTTCTCTTTGCCGGTCCCCCTATTAGGAATTTGTTATGGTTTACAAGTTATGGTTCATACCTTGGGAGGAAAGGTCCATCCTTCCTCAAAAAGAGAATATGGCTTTGCTCAGTTAAGGGTTAAAGATAGCCAAGGATTGTTGAAAGGACTATCTCCCAAGGCTCAAGTGTGGATGAGCCATGGGGATTCAGTGGGGGAGGTTCCTCCGGGGTTTATCATCTCCGGCTGGACGCAAAATTGTCCGGTGGCGGTCGTTGAGAATCGAGAGAAGAAGTATTTTGGGGTCCAATTTCATCCGGAAGTAGTTCATACCCAAGAAGGGCGCCAATTGTTGGCGAATTTTTTATTCGCTATTGCCGGACTCCAGGCAGATTGGAGTATGCAATCTTTTGTCGAGCAGAAAGTTGATGAAATTAGGCGGCAAGTCGGGCCAGAGAAAGTCATCTGTGGACTCAGTGGAGGGATTGATTCTTTGGTGACGGCCCTGCTCATCGAGCGGGCTATCCAAGATCGTCTGATTTGTGTTCTAGTGGATAATGGTTTATTACGGAAGGGACAATATGAGGAACTCCTGGAGTGTTTTAAAAAGCAGTTTTCCTTCAACTTGAAGGGACGTCAGGAATCGGATCGTTTTTTAAAGCGGTTAAAGGGAATTCTGTCCCCGGAGATGAAGAGAAAAATAATTGGCGAAGAGTTCATCCGTGTTTTTGAAGATGAAGCTACTCGGGAAGGCGGGGTGCGCTTTTTAGCCCAGGGAACGATTTATCCTGATGTTATCGAAAGTGTTCCAGTTAAAGGGCCTTCCGCCAGTATAAAATCCCATCATAATGTCGGTGGTTTACCCGCTCAACATGGATTCCAGTTGGTCGAGCCTCTGCGGGAGTTGTTCAAGGATGAAGTACGAGAAGTAGCCCGGCAACTGGGTGTACCCCAGGATATCATCCGTCAACATCCTTTCCCAGGCCCGGGATTGGCCGTGCGAGTGGTGGGGGAAATAACCAAGGAGAGGCTAGATTTACTACGAGAAGTGGATGCTATTCTTGTTGAGGAAGTCAAGAAAGCCCGGCTTTATGCCCAACTTTGGCAAGCTTTTGCGGTTTTGTTGCCCGTTAAATCCGTCGGGGTGATGGGAGACAAAAGGACTTATCAAAGAGTCGTTGCTCTTCGTTTAGTTACCAGTGTCGACGGGATGACGGCTGATTGGTACCCAGCTTCCCCGCGTTTTCTTAATCGAGTGGCGACTAGGATTATCAATGAGGTCGATGGAGTAAACCGGGTTGTGTATGACATAACCTCCAAACCCCCGGGAACCATTGAGTGGGAATAATAGCGTTTTAGTTATTTTGAGGAGCAATGTCAGAGGCCAATAATAATATCCCCCCTTTCATTCATCTTCATACTCACACCGAGTATAGTGTTCTAGACGGAGCCTTGCGCTTGGCTGATTTAGTCAAGGCCGCCAAGTTGATGAATATGCCGGCGGTCGCCATTACTGATCATGGTAATATTTTTGGGGCGGTAAGTTTCTTTCGTTTGGCCAAGGAACAGAAAATTAAGCCCATTCTTGGCTGCGAAATGTACGTTGCTCCCGGAAGTCGCCAGGATAAAACCCCGGATCAGAATCGCCCCAGCCATTTTCACCTTGTACTTTTAGTCAAGGATGAAAGGGGTTATAAAAACCTTTGCCAGCTAATCTCTAAGAGCTATATCGAAGGCTTTTACTATAAACCCCGGATTGATAAGGAGCTGTTGGCCTCTCATGCCGAGGGATTAATCGCTCTCTCGGCTTGCTTAAAGGGAGAGATAAGCTATTTCCTCGAAATGGATCGCGAGGAAGAAGCGCAAAGAGCGGCCCGGGAATATGCGCAGATTTTTAGTCCAGATGATTTCTACATAGAACTTCAAGACCATGGCTTGGAGGCCCAAAAAAAGGTTAACCCCCGCTTGGTGGAGCTTGCCCATCAATTGGGTCTTCCCTTGGTGGCCACTAACGATGTGCATTATTTTCAAAAAGAAGATGCCGAAAGTCATGATGTTCTTCTCTGCATCCAGACCAATAAGAAAGTTTCTGATCCTGATCGGATTAGATTTGGGACCCAGGAGTTTTATTTTAAATCCAGCGAAGAAATGGCGGCTCTTTTTCAAGATGTTCCCGAGGCCCTGATCAACCCGGCAAAAATTGCGGCTCGCTGTAACTTTGATTTTCCTTTCAAGGGTTATAATTTACCTCGATTTCAACCCCCGCCTGGTTATACCTTAGAGAATTACTTTGAGGAAATTGCCTGGGAAGGACTGGAGAAAAAATTAGCTATTCTCGGCCCAAGAATTCGCGAGGGACAATTACCCTCTGAGGATTTTTACCGAGACCGGTTGAAAAAGGAGATCAGCCTGGTTAAAGACATGGGTTTTGCCGGGTATTTCCTCATCGTCTGGGATTTGATTCGCGAAGCCCGAACCCGAGGAATTCCCGTCGGTCCTGGCCGAGGTTCGGCGGCAGGAAGTCTCTTAGCCTTTGTTCTGGGCATCACGGCGGTTGATCCTATCGAGTATAACCTTTTTTTTGAACGCTTTCTTAATCCCGAAAGGGTCAGTTTGCCGGACATTGATATAGATTTCTGTGGTCGTCGGCGGGATGAAATTATCCAGTATGCCACCGCTAAATACGGGCAGGAGAATGTCTGTCAGATTATCACTTTTGGGACTATGGCTGGTCGTCAAGCAGTCCGTGATGTCGGCCGGGCGCTGGAAGTTCCTCTGCCCGAAGTGGATAAGATTGCCAAAATGATCCCCCCGCAAACTCAAGGCTCGGCCATTAAGAATGCTTTAGAAACAATCCCTCAATTAAGAGAAATTTACACCAAGAACAGTAAAATAACCCATCTTCTTAATTTAGCCCAGAAACTCGAAGGACAAGTTAGGCATCCCTCCATCCATGCGGCGGGCATCGTCATCGCGCCCCAGCCTTTAACCGAATTTTTACCTCTCTATATGTCCGCGCGAGGGGAAATAACAACTCAGTTTCCCATGCAAGATGTAGAGGCTCTAGGGTTGCTAAAGATGGATCTATTAGGATTACGCAACTTGACCGTGATCAAGGATTCTCTGGAGTTGATTAGAAAGGACACGGGAGAAGAGGTTGATATTGACCATATACCCCTTGATGACCCTCAAACCTTTGCTCTTTTCCAAGCCGGCAATACTGATGGGGTATTTCAGTTTGAAAGCGCGGGTATGAAGGCTCTTTTAGTTAATTATAAACCGGAAGATTTCCGGGATCTGATTGCCTTGAATGCTCTCTATCGGCCGGGGCCTCTCCAGAGCGGAATGACCGAGGAATTCATCAAGCGCAAGCATCATCCCGACTCAATCAAATATGATTTGCCCGAATTGGAGCCAATTCTTAAGGAGACAAAAGGATTGATTGTCTATCAAGAGCAAGTCATGATGATTGCCACGGAATTGGCGGGCTTTTCCTTGGCGGAGGCGGATCTCTTGAGGAAAGCCATCGGTAAAAAGAAAACCTCGGTGATGAAGGCCCAACGGGATAGGTTTATCCAGGGAGCGAAGAGAAAAGGAATCAACCCAGCTAAGGCCAATCAACTTTTTGAAACTATCAATTATTTTGCCGGTTATGGCTTTAATAAATCCCATAGTGCTGCCTATGCTTATCTTGCCTTTCAAACCGCTTATCTCAAGGCTCATTATCCGGTTTGCTTTCTCGCAGCCCTGTTAACCTCGGAAGCCGAGAAAGGAGCCACTGACCAAGTGGTGAAATATATCAACGAATGTAAGGAGATGGGCATTAAAGTCCTTCCTCCTGACATCAATGAAAGCGATTTAACTTTTTCCGTGGCTAAAGGGAGTATTCGTTTTGGATTGGCGGCCATTAAAAATGTTGGCGAGCAAGCAGTGCGATCTATCCTCCAAGCTAGGCAAAAAATTGGTGGTTTTAAATCACCTTTTGACATCGTCGAAAATGTAGACCCGAAGGCGGTTAATCGTAAAGTACTGGAGAGCTTAATCAAAGCCGGGGCCTTTGATTCTTTAGGCTGGAAACGCTCGCAGTTATTCCATATGGTGGACATGATGATTGCCCGCAGCCATAAGATCAGTAAAAGGAAGCAGTCCCCCCAAACAACATTGTTTGGAGGGGAAGAAATTGAGCCCTTAACTCTTCCTCCTGAAATTGCTGAGATGAAAGAGTGGGATGAAGCGCAAGCTTTGGCTTATGAGAAAGAAGCCCTGGGTTTTTACTTTTCTTCCCATCCCTTAGCCCAATATGGCCATCATCTTAAGCGCTTGGTAAGCCATGCAATTAATGAGTTGGAGGCGGTTAATAATCATGACCGGGAGATTATGGTGGCGGGAATTATCAATGGAATGAAGCAGATAAAAACCCGAAAAGATGAGCGGATGGCCACTTTTGTGCTGGAAGATATGACCGGGCAATTGGAAGTAGTTGTTTTCCCTGATGCCTATCGGCAAAACTATGAATATCTTCGGGAAGATATTTTGGTCTGGGTGAAAGGGAAATTATCCCCTAACTCGGATTCTCCTCGTCTTATTTTATCCGAAATTATGCTTTTGGAAGAAGCGTTGGAGAAGTTAGCTCGAAAAGTTGTTATTCGACTCTACTTGCCCGGGTTAGAAAAAGTGTTGCTCGAAGAACTCAAATCTTTATTAGCTGCCAATCGCGGCCAATGCCCTGTTTATTTTGAATTGGAAAAACCACTGGCCTTTCGCTTACTGGTTCAATCGGCCGAAGAAGAGAAGGTGAAACCTTCAACCAAGTTACGCCAACAGGTGGAAAATTTACTCGGGGAAAACTCTTTCTATGTGGATTATAACAATCATTACTGATGACGAGGGATAATCTGGTGTTCTTCCAGGTACTGGATGACTTGAGAGCAGCATTCCTCAACAGAGAGGAGGCTGGTATCCAGAGTTATCTCTGGTGCCAGAGGCTCTTCATAAGGGGCTGAAATGCCAGTGAATTCTTTTATTTCACCCGCCCGAGCCTTCTTGTATAATCCTTTAGGATCTCGTTTTTCGGCCACTTGGAGAGGGACCTTGACAAAGACTTCGATAAACCCTCCCGGGGGTAGAAGATGGCGGGCTTTCTGACGGTCAGCTTGATAAGGGGAAATGAAAGCGGTCATCGTAATGAGACCGGCCTGAGCAAAAAGCTTGGCCACTTCTCCAATCCGGCGGATGTTTTCTTCTCGGTCTTCGGGTGAAAACCCGAGATCTTGGTTCAGGCCATGGCGAATGTTGTCCCCGTCGAGCACATATGACAGATGGCCTCGTTCAAAAAGTTTCTCTTCCACCGCATGAGCAATGGTAGATTTTCCTGAACCGGAAAGACCAGTAAACCAGATAACCACTCCCTTTTGATTGAGAAGTCGCTCTCGATCCTCTTTGGTAATAGCCCCTTGGTGCCAGGTAATATTAGTTGCTTTTTGCCGAACCATGATGCTCACCTATTCTTTTTTTGTTGGTAGTAGTCGAGTAATATCTGGACCACTTCGGGACGACTGAATTCCTTGGGAGGCCTTTCACCCCGAGCAAGCATCTCCCGCAGTTTCGTCCCGCTGATGAGAACCCGGTCTTCGTTGCTATGGGGGCAGGTTTTTAAAGAGGCCATCCCGTCGCACTGGTAACACCAAAAGGTCCAGTCAATTTTCAGAGGTTTGATGTAGAGCTCGTCTTCACCGATCTGGTCGAAAATTTTTTGGGCAGCAAAGGGCCCGTAGTAGTTGCCTACTCCGGCATGGTCGCGGCCGATAATCAGGTGGCTACAACCGAAATTTTGGCGAATGATAGCATGTAAAACAGCTTCACGAGGACCAGCGTAGCGCATTTCCATGGGGTAGACCTTGATGACTATCCGTTCTTGGGGATAATACTTGGCCAGGAGGACTTCGTAGCACTGCATTCGAACCTCAGCCGGAATATCGTCAGCCTTGAGTTTACCCACTAAAGGATGAATAAAAAGGCCATCAGATACTTCTAAGGCAATTTTCGTGCAGTACTCATGACTACGGTGCATCGGATTGCGGGTTTGAAAAGCAGCCACGGTTTGCCAGCCTTTCTTTTGAAAAATTCTTCTTGTTTCTTCGGGCCGCGCAAAATAATTCCCGTAGAGAGCCGGAAAAGGCCCTTCACTTAAAGCCACCACTTCACCCCCTAGATAAACCTTCGGCTGGGCATATATTTTAGCCACTCCTGGATGGGCTTCATCCTCGGTGCCAAAGACAAGGCGAGCTTCCAGGCGTGGGTCATAAGTAAATTTGTCGCGCAGACGGAAAATGCCCATGATTTCTTGGGAATCGCGGTCGATTAGAGCTATTTCCGAATTGAGAGAGAGCTTCTTGGCTTCTTCTTCAGTAACTGCCAAAGTTATCGGAATTGGCCAAAGAGTGCCGTCGGCAAGATGCATGTCTTTAATCACTTGCTGGTAGTCGTCATGGCCCATAAAGCCGCTCAGAGGACTAAAAGCGCCCATAGCGAGCATGATTAAGTCGGATGTTTCCCGGGAGGACAGGTACACAGGAGGTAAAGTTTGGGCCCTTTTCTTTGTTTCTAACCGACCTTCTTCATTAATAAGAAGAGGCTTTAGTTGACCACCATGAGGGGGAACAAGTTTCATGCTGAACCTCCATCTTTGATTCAATTTGAGTGCCCATAAGGCAACTTAACAAGATACCATAAGTTAGTGATTCTCGGCTAATAGATAATACGTCTCAAGGCTCTTCTTCAACTCGGCGGGAAAAAGAGAGAAACTCTTTCCTGTTGGGACCAGGGGGAGATTAGCCCGCCCCCTGGCTAATAAAGCCTCAGTCATTGCTTTTCTCTTTATTCCCGTCAGAGATGATTACCCAAGACGGCTCCTTGGAGAAGAGCTTTTAGCTAATTGTCCAAATGGGAATTCCTGTTGAGAGGCCGGCTAGGCACTCTAATTATACTCCAATTGGAGTGTATAGTTTAGTCAGAGAAAAAGTCAATGTCAAGGTTAAGTATCTTTGGCTATTCCCCAAGCCACTTTCTTTTGTTGGCTGGCGGAGGATCAAAATATCGAAGCCGTCAAATGGCTTCCTCAAGCGGAACAGACCAATGATTATAACGGGATCTCTTTTCGCCCGATGGGAAGCTTTTTAGAGTTCGGTTGGGGGAAATGGTTAATAAATAAACTCCCTTGAAGAAAACCAAGCCAAGGGATAACGTTTGACACGAGAAGAAAAAAAGTGATAATACAATCACGGTTTTTGGTGGAGGCAAGGCATGGCTTACCGGTTAATGATTGGAGAAAAAAGCCCAGTGATCAGGTCTTGGTTAGAGATGACTTTTCCTCCTGAGGAATTTATTCTTCATTTTTTTTCCGATGGTCACGATTTGCAGGAGGCAATAAAGAAAAGCCCCCCAGATTTAACCCTCTGCCGTCTTTCCTTGCCGGGCAAAGATGGTTATCAGCTGGCTGAATGGTTCCGAGAGGAAGATCTAGCCCCGAAGACAGCCTTAATCGTCTACAAGGGACCATTTGATGAGGTGGACCAGCCCAAAGCCAACCAAGTTGCCATAGAGACAATGATTGAACTGCCTATTTCTTCCCTGGAGTTAGTGGCCAAGGTTCGCCGTTTACTTGGCGATCGATATTTGCCCGAGGATTTGCCTGAAGAACCAGAAGAAGTCCCGGAAGATAAACCCGAGATGATGTCCAACAGGCGGAACATTAGAAAGCTTTTGGAAGAGGAGGTTGCAGCGATGGAGAGAGAGCTAGAAAAGAGAATTGGGGGGCGATTGAAAGCAGAGTTGATGAAATGGTTGGAAACGAGGTTGACCTCCAAAAGAGAACCATAAGCCAAGCAAAAATTGCCGATTCCTGGTAAAATATAAAATCTAAAGGAAACAACAGTGATGAACACAAGAAAGTTAGACAAGAAAGCAATTTTATCCAAAACCTATGATCCCCAGCCAGTTGAGGAAAAATGGGCCGGTTTTTGGGTGGCGGAAGGATTATTTCAGGGTGATTCTCATTCCTCCAAACCTAAGTTTTCGATGGTTCTTCCTCCCCCCAATGTCACTGGTTCCCTGCACATGGGGCATGCCTTATGTTTCACCCTTCCCGACATTATCGCCCGCTGGAAAAGAATGAAAGGGTTTAATGTTCTCTGGTTGCCAGGAACTGATCACGCCAGTATTGCCGTCCACAATGTCATCGAGCAGGAGTTAAAAAAGAAAGGGATTTCTCGGACCGATCTCTCGCGAGAGGAATTCTTGAAAATCGCTTGGGAGTGGAAGGAGAAATACGGCGGTGTGATCACTAAACAATTAAAGAAAATGGGCTTTTCCTTGGACTGGTCAAGAGAGCGGTTCACGATGGATGAAGGATTTTCCCGGGCAGTGCGGACGGTGTTTGTTCGGCTTTATAAGGAAGGTTTAATTTATCGCGATTATTATTTGGTCAACCATTGCCCCCGGTGTGGGACGGTGCTTTCGGATATCGAAGTAGAGCATAAGGAGCTGTCGGGAAAATTGTATTACATTCGCTATCCATTGACCGAGGAAGAAGGAAGTATTATTGTCGCCACCACCCGGCCAGAAACCATGCTGGGGGATACAGCCGTGGCTGTTCATCCTGAGGACCAAAGGTATAAAAATTTTAAGGGCAAGAAAGTTCTTTTACCTCTCCAAAATCGAATCCTGCCCGTGATCACCGATGAAACGGTGGAGATGGATTTTGGAACCGGAGCAGTTAAGGTAACTCCAGCCCATGATCCCACCGATTTTCAGCTTGGTAAGAAACACAAATTAGACCAAATCATTGTCATTGACAGTCAGGGCAAGATGACAGCCGAGGCCGGTCCAGAGTTTCAGGGATTGGACCGCTTCGAATGCCGCCAGAAAGTGCTCCGGCGACTACGTGAAGAAGGGTTCCTGGTCAAAGAGGAAGACTATCAGCATGCTGTTGGTCATTGTTATCGTTGTAAAACCATCATTGAGCCCCATCTTTCTTGGCAGTGGTTTGTAAAAATTGGGCCCTTGGCCCAAGAGGCTATCAAGGTAGTGGAAGAAGGCAAAATTAGATTTGTGCCGCCTAATTGGGCTAAGACTTATTTTGAGTGGATGTATAACATTCACGATTGGTGTATTTCTCGCCAATTATGGTGGGGGCATCGAATTCCAGCTTGGTATTGCCAGGATTGCCAGGCAGTAATAGTCGAAATAGAAGAGCCCCAAGAATGTTCTCGTTGCCATAGTCGTCGCCTAGTCCAAGACGAGGATATCTTGGATACCTGGTTCAGTTCGGCTTTGTGGCCTTTCGGGACATTGGGATGGCCGGAGGAGACCGAAGATTTGCGGGTTTTTTATCCCACGGATTTAATGGCCACTGGCTTTGATATCATTTTCTTCTGGGTGGCCCGAATGATCATGATGGGACTTAAATTTATGGGTGACATCCCCTTTCGGGATGTGTTTATCAACGGGTTGGTCCGTGACTTCAAAAAACGCAAGATGAGTAAATCAGAAGGTAACATTATTGATCCCTTGCAAATGACCCAAAAATATGGCACGGATGCCCTGCGTTTTACTCTGGCCGCCCTAGCTATTCCGGGCATGGACATCTCTCTTTCCGAGGAACGAATGGCCGGCTATCGGGCTTTTGTCAATAAAATCTGGAATGCCGCTCGCTTCGTTCTTCTAAACTTAGGAGAAGGCACTGGGGATATAAGGGAAGAGACTTTAGCTGATCGATGGATTAAAAGTCGGTTGTCTCGCATCGCCGGGGAAATCAATGATGCCTTGGCCGCCTATAAATTTTATGAAGCGGCCAACCGCATATATCATTTCATCTGGCATGAATTTTGTGATTGGTATGTGGAAATGGTGAAACCAGCCCTGGCTAAAGGAAATGAGAAAACGAGAGAAACGATGGTGACGATGCTCGATTTGACCTTGAGGCTTCTGCATCCTTTTATGCCCTTTGTGACGGAAGAAATCTGGCAATACCTCCCCGGGAGTGGGAAGTCCTTATTGGGCGCCTCGTTTCCAGAGCAGCGAGATGATTGGATTGATGAGCAAGCCGAACAAGAAATGACTCAAGTCCAGGAATTAATTACCACCGTGAGGACAATTAAAGCGGAAAATACGATTCCCCTCAGGAAAAAAGTAAGTATTTGGGTGAAAATTGCTCATCCCCAAGATAAAATATTATTGGAGAACAATAGAGAAGAAATTTATCATCTGGCTCAATTAAAGGAAATGCAGTTGGTAACTGAGTTTCCCAAGGCCCATAAATTTTTAAAAGGTTTGGCCGGGAAATGGGAAGTGGGCATTCTAGTTGAGGAAGGCTTAATTGATCTAGCCAAAGAAGTTGCTCGTCTGGAGCGAGAGTTGAAAAAGATTAGGGAAGACAAAGAGAAGCTCCAGGTGCGCCTCCAAGCGAAAAAGTTTGTCGAACGAGCCCCTCAAGAAGTTGTGGCCGAAACGAAGTCAAGATTAGCTGGGCTCCAGCAAAAAGAGATGAAAATGCAGGAACACCTGCAAGCTCTCCGTCACCTCCAGGATCACGCTAAGTAGGCGGTGCTTCCTTAAATAGGGGGGCAGGCCCCAATTGTTGCCGAGACAAGAGTCGTTAAGGATCTTCGAGGGGATGTAGGTTGGCGTTGTTATTTTTCTTAAAGGGCAAAAGATAACTATCTTGCTTGTTATTCAGAGGAAGCAAAAGGAATCAAGGGAATTGGGATGGAATTAGGGAAAAAAGTAATTCGACTTCCTTCTTGCTCTTCCACCAATGATGTCCTTCGGGAACTAGCCGAACGGGGAGAGGAAGAAGGGGTTGCGGTGTTAGCAGAGGAACAGGTTGCCGGCCGGGGAACCAAAGGCCGGACCTGGTTTTCACCACCGGGAATGGGGCTTTATCTTTCGGTGTTGCTTCGCCCTGCCCAAGAAAGCTCTCTTTTTCCTTTGTTGGCTGGAGTAGCGGTGGTGGAGGCCATTTCCGAAGAGTATTCTTTGCCTCTTCTTATTCGGTGGCCCAATGACTTGATCTGGAAAGAGAAAAAATTAGGGGGCATCCTTAGCGAAAGTTCTTTTGCCGGGCAACGGTTAAGTTATGTCATCTTGGGGATTGGTTTGAACTTGAATCAAGCGCGAGAGGATTTTCCTTCCTTTTTGCAGAATACGGCCGTTTCTCTGAAAATGATTCTCCATCGAGAATTTTCTCCTGAGTATCTGGCAAGCAAAATATTTCCCGCCCTAAATCGATGGTATAATCTGGTGAAGGTTCAAGGTGAAGAACCTATTTTGAAAACCGTGGAAAGATTAAGCCTGTTTCAGCCCGGGGAAACTATAATCATTGAGACAGCCAAGGAAAAAATTACCGGCAAGTTTTTAGGGCTTGATCGATACGGTCGCTTGGTGGTCAAAACAAAGGGGGCCACGAAAGCTTTTTCTTCGGGGGAAATAATGGATCCGCTTCGCTATCGTTCGGGGAAAGGAAAAGGAGGGTTCGCATGATTTTAGCTATTGACATTGGGAATACCAGTATTAGTTTAGGGGTTTTTCAACAAGATAAATTGCTAAAGAAATGGCGCATTCATAGTGATTCCGAGCAAACAGCTGATGAATATGCGCTAATTCTTCTGGATTTAATAACATGGGCCAAGATAAAAGAAGAAGATATTGAAGGGGCTATTATTTCCAGTGTTGTCCCCCCTCTTACCCCCATTTTTCAGCAGGTCACTCGCCAGCTATTTTCAAAGCGAGCTCTGGTAGTGGGCCCCGGTCTAAAAACAGGCATGGCTATTCTTTATGAGAATCCTCAAGAGGTGGGGGCTGATCGAGTGGTGGCCGCTGTGGCTGCCTTCCATAAGTATGGGGGACCCCTCGTGGTGGTGGATTTTGGGACAGCCACGACCTTTGATGCCATCTCACCTCAAGGAGATTATTTGGGAGGGGCTATTGCTCCGGGTATTGAAATGGCGGCGCAGGCTCTATATGAGAAAACGGCTAAATTACCTCGCATTGAAATTCGCCAGCCAGCCTCTGTTATTGGCAAAACAACTGAAGGGAGTATGCAAGCCGGTCTCTTCTATGGGTATCAAGGGCTAGTTGAAGGCATATTAAGAGAGATGAAACAGGTCTTGGGCCCCACCACCAAAGTCGTCATGACCGGAGGATGGGCGGAGTTTTTCTCTAAGCAAGAAAAAGCAAATGTTTACCACGAACCAGATCTTGTCTTGGATGGATTGCGGTTGTTATATGAAAAAAATCGGCGGTGAGGGGAATCAGGGACGAGAGCCATGGCGGCGGAGAGGACGAACCGGGAGAAGTACTTCCAGACAATTGCTCGCTTTGTTCTTACTCAGCGCCGGAGCAGCCTTCTCTTGACCCCTCACGAAATCTACCTTATCGACCGTTGGTTGAGCCAAGAAATTCCGCTGCGGGTTGTCTTAGATGGATTGCAACGGGCCGTGGATTACTGGCAAGTTAAAAAGAAGCCGCGGCGCTCTTTTAGCCTGGTCAAGGTGGAGCGTTTTGTGTTGGCGGCTTACCAAGCCTATCGAGAGAGACAATTGGGAAAGAGCCGCCGGGGATTGTCGTCCGAGAAAACTGGGGGATCGCCAGTAAAACTACGCCAGATTATTGCCCCTTTTGTGCATCCCCATCAAAAACGATTAACCACCTTAGGCCCCTATTTTCGAGAAGCCCTGGCTGTTTTAAACCAAGACGAAGTGGATGAAGCCGGATTGGAAGAGATCGACGAGAAGATTGATCGTCAACTGGTGATGTTAGCCACAGCCGAGGAGCGGGAGCAGGTGATGGCCGAACTGCAAGCTACTTTATCCATTAAATCCAAACAGAAAATGAAGGAACTGGTTGACCGGGCTTTGGCTAAGTATCTCCGGCATAAATTTAAGATTCCTTATTGTTCACCTTATTTATATTAGCTTTTGTCCCCAAGTGAGGGGAATGAGTTACTACGTTAAGGCGAAGGAAAATGTCTCCGCTTCGGTCGAGATTTTTAAGGCCATTCCTTCACGGCCCTTCTCGGCGCCGGCGAAGCTGCGCCCGATCAATTCGAATCTTTGGACTTTATTCTCTGATAAGATGAGTTTCAAAGTTAATATGAGTTTCAAAACTTTAAACGAGCCGGGCTCAATAGGCGCTCGGCACCCGAGGCGGTCGGGTTCCTTTGAGGGACGGTTCCGGAAGGCTAAATCTTCAATGTGGCTCCGACCTTCTCCTTCGCCTTTCGTTCGATTTTGTTTCCCTTCCCTTGGGGACAAACTCTTATATTAAAGAGAAGCGAGTACGGACGGCTCCTTGAGCCAGCTTAATCTCTCCAAAGTTCAGGGTGCAAGACTAGTTGGAGGATTTTGTCGGGAGGAGAAGAGAATTCTCTCTCCCAAACTTGGGGATGCAAGTTATGGAGGCGGTCAGAAAGCAGCCACTGGCTTAAAAAAGCTGAGGAAGCACATATTTTGGTTGCCAGGAAATAGGATTGTTCGGGATACATTAGGGACTCGTCGGGAAAAGCCAGGGAAAAAATAGGCTGTTCTAATAATTCTTCCATTTGGTGAATCAGAATAGAGAGGTGGGGGATAAAATTAGTTGGTCTGGTTTTGGCCGGGGGGCAATATTCAGGCAAAGGAAGCAGCAAACCGACCTCATGCTCTAAGTCGTTAATTTGATGCAAAATGGTTTTGGCCTCCCTCTCGTGAACCCCTAAATCAGGCGAATTCAGATCGACTAAAAAGCTGCTGCGAAGGCCTGCCTCTGCTTCTTTTTGGGCCAGGGTTAGGGCCCAAGGTAAATTCCGTTGGACATCATGACGGATGATGAATTTAGAAGCTTGGATCTGACTGCGCACTTGAGGGACTTCACGCAAGAGGTAATGGTCATCAAAGGAGTTCTTCAAGAATTTGAGAAGAGAGGCTAATAAGGCCAGGGAGTATGGGGGTGGGGCCATCTTCAGACCTCTTTTCTGGGCTGGTGAGGGTGAATATTTTTCTCCATTTTTCTCGATAATGACTAGCCTCTTGGTAGTTAATCCTTGGAAACCGGAGCCTTCCCGGATTTTGTCATCCTGTAGATGATTACTCATTAGACTGATTTTTTCAAGTTGTATTTTGGCCTCCATCTGCCAGAAGATAATCCCTATGGCGATTAATAAATATTTCCTGGAAGTAAATACTGCTTACTTTGCCTGGGAGCGAAAGTCATTTTTTTTCTTCGTCTCGAAGGTCAAGATGGTTTTCTTGCCTCCGGGTAGCGGGTTGAAACTAAAGCTATTTTTAGCCAATTATGGGGCCGGCAATGTTTTTAATTAGGCTCGGATACCATGCCTCTTTTAGGGTGGGGGATAATAAATTTTGACCATTGACTTTTCTCTTGGTATTGAATCTGTTATAAATGAAGTCGAGATTAAAAATTAAAATTTTTTCAGCATCCCATTACCTATGTTTCGAGGAGAACAAATCAAATAAAAATGACTTCAATTCCTAAAAAAAAACCGGATCTTCACTTTTATCGTCGCCTTCTGAGCGTCTTTAACCAGAACCGAGGTCAAGGGGTTAGTTTGACTCGACTCAGTCGTGAACTGGGTTTGGGTTCGAAGGACCGGCCTTACCTGAGGCAAGTTCTGCTCCAACTCGAACGAGAAAAGGTGGTAATGCGTTTGAAACGGAGATATTTCCTCAATCCTCGAGTAAGGGTAGTGCAAGGTCGCTTTACCACCTCAAGCAAAGGATATGGGTTTGTCATCCCTAAGAACAAGAAAAGGAGCGATGTTTTTATTCCCGCTCGCTTTGCCCAAGGAATAGTGGAGGGGGATGTAGTCGAGGCCATGGTTTGGAGGAGAGGTTCTCGTGGCCGGCCGGAAGGCAAGATTCTGGGCATTGTCGAGAGGAAACGATCCCGTCTCATCGGAGAATTTCAACTGCGGGGAGGCCAACCCTTTATCCAGCCGGTGGACATGGTGGTTAAAGAACCTTGGCCGATTAAGGTGAGCCGAGGCGAAAAACCCCAAGAAGGAATGCTGATTACTGTTGACCGGGAAACCCGCGAGCTTCAAGAAATTTTCGGTTTTCCTGATGACCCGGGAGTTGATCGCCGGGTGATTATTGAGCGTTATAGTTTAAGAACATCTTTTCCTCGTTCCGTCCGGGCCGAAGTGGCTAAGATTCCGGCGGCGGTGCCTTCAGCCGAGTTGAAGAAAAGGCGTGATTTACGTCACTGGATGACGGTGACCATTGATGGGGAAACAGCCCGAGATTTTGATGATGCCGTGAGTTTAAAACGGGATAAACATGATTACCTGTTGGGAGTGCATATCGCAGATGTTTCTTATTATGTTCCCTTAGGCAGCGAATTAGATAAGGAAGCTTATCAACGGGGGACTAGTGTTTATTTCAGCGAAAAAGTCCTGCCTATGTTGCCCGAACGGCTCTCCAATTGGCTCTGCAGTTTGCGTCCGCAAGAAGATAAATTAACCATGTCGGTCATTCTCCGGATTGATTCCCAGGGCAGGATAAAAGAGGCGGATTTTTTCCCTTCTATCATTCGTACCGCCGCCCGCTTAACTTATAATTCAGTCTATAAAATCTTTCAAGGAGACCCGGAAGAAACCCAAAAATACAAGACCTTGAGGCCCATGTTGATGGACATGCGCCAATGTGCCCGGTTGCTCCGGAAAGCCCGGCTAGCTGAAGGGAGTTTGGATTTTGATCTTATCGAACCGGAGTTGATTTACGGACAGGGGGGGCCAGTGGCCGTGATCGGTTTCGAGACCAATGAAGCTCATCATTTGATTGAAGATTTTATGTTGGCGGCCAATGAGGCAGTAGCCACTTTTTTGACCCAGAAAAAATACCCCCTCCTCTATCGGATCCATCCTAGTCCCTCGGTAGAAAGTATGGATAAGTTAAAAAAAATTTTGGCTCATCTCAACATTTCCCTGCCTCCCGCCAAAAGGATTCGCTCGCAAGATTTACAACGGGTGTTGGAGGAGGTGAAAAGTCGACCCGAAGAGAAGTTTGTCCAAGTTCAAATCCTCCGCAGTCTGAAACTGGCGGTTTATTCCGAGCAGAATAGAGGTCATTTTGGCCTGGCTAAAGATCTTTATACTCATTTTACCTCTCCTATCCGCCGCTACCCGGACCTGGTCGTCCATCGCCTTTTGAAAAGAGCGTTGGCCCACCAACCTCCTCTCCCCCTTCCCCTTTCGGAAATAGCCGATCATTGCTCAGAGAAAGAAAGGCGAGCAGAAGAGGCGGAGCGAGATCTTCTGCGCTGGCGGATATTCCGCTTACTTAAAGACAAGTTAGGTGAGGAAATAGAGGGCATGATTGTTGATATTACCCCCGATGGTCTAATTGTGGAACTTAATGAATATTTCGTCGACGGGTTTTTGCCTTATGAAGAAATCCCTCACCCAGTCCGGGTCAGATGGAAAGAAAAAGCTGTGTTGCGGCGCCAAGGCAGTCCCGTTTATGAATTAGGTGATATAATAAAAGTGGTTATTGCCTTAGTCGATCCTTTTCGACAAAAAATGGTCTTGGCTTTACCCTTAAAAGAGAAAAAGCGAAAGCACAAGAATGGCTAAGTCTAATCTCTTTCATCGTTTCGAAGCCGTTGCCTCCCAGCCCTTGGGGTCGGCGTCGAAGATAATTAAGGGAGTTCTCCGGCACCGGAGAAATACTTATTCAGTGGAGGTAATTGTCTATTCCCAAAATCAGCAGGATTTAATTGACAAAAACATATATTTACGCTTAATTGTCAACCCGGCAATTTCACTTAAGTGGAATGATGAAGTGGAGGTGGAATTTTACCTGGCGAATCGATTTAAAAAGACAATCAACCTGCGGATCTTAGGGCCAGCCCTATTTTCTTATTCACTCCCAAGAATGACCAAGCACTTGGCCTGGCTCCAAGTTATGAGTGGCTCTTTAAAGGAGGCCCTCGAGGGATTAGCTCTTAAAAAAGGAAGCCAAGGATTAGGAGAGTCAGAAATAAAATTCTTTTTTGCCCTTCCCTTAAAAAAGCTCAAGCTAATTCTTGAGGAAGGAGAAGGAGAAGGACGATGGAAAATCTTGAACCATCATCCTTATCTAATTTATCATCCACAGATTCTAAATTTTTTAGAACAGAAAATCCTGCGCCGGTTAACCAAATATCACCAGCAGCAGCCAGACGATCTGGGGATGACTATCTCCAAGATGCGAAAAAATTTGGGTATTTCCGCCCGGACCACCTCCTACTTAGCCAACCGCTTAACCGCCAAAGGCCTTCTTCGTCGGAGAGAAGATTATTTTTATTTGCCAGAGTTTCAACCTCAATTAACAGCGCAAGAAATTGAGATATTGAAGCAGATGGAAACTAGCATTCTCAAGGGAGATTTATTATCCCTATCAGTCGATAAACTCCAGCAAAGAACAGGGTTGCCTCGGAGAAAGTTAAACATGCTTTTGACGATGCTGATTGATCAGCAAAAAATTATCAAGAGCAAAGATGGTTATTATCTTCATTACCAATGGTTAGAAGAGCTGATTAAGAAGATCAGGGCCTCGGGCCAAAAAGAAATGACCATTACTGAGTTTAAACAGCTAACGGGATTGTCGCGCAAATACGCTATCCCGCTGCTTGAATTGCTGGATCAAATCGGTGTAACTCGCCGCAAAACTCCTTCGGTCCGCGAGATTCTTCCGGATTAAGAGTTAACGAAGGAAAAAGCCGGTTGACAGAGGATCCTGGGGATCGAGGTAAAATTCACTTTGGCCGGTAATAAAAGCTTCTCCTTCCACTTCAGGGATAACTGCTTGGTAAGGACCATACTGGAGGTTTTTGATCACCCGACCGGTAAAACAGGTGTTGATAAGGCTTTCAATGGTAAAGTCTTGATGAAGGGCAATTTCCCCGCGGGTATAGTGGATGGCTGCTCGAGCCGAGACGCCAGTCCCAGTGGGACTGCGGTCGACTTCTCCTTCGGCAAAGACACACACATTGCGGCTGTGGTGGGTGGGATCTTGTGGCGGGCCGATAAAAATCACCCCGTAAAGGAAACTTAAATCGTTACTTATGGGGTGGCGAAGGGACGGATGAGAGGCGATTAGTTTTTTAAGGCGTTGTCCCCACTCGATGATTGTTTTGAATTCAGACGGAATTAATTTTAATCCCAGATCTTCGGCTCGAATGAAAGCATAGAAGGCACCTCCGAAAGCCAGGTCATAATGGATAAGACCTACGGAGGGTAAGTTAACTTTTTCGTCGAGAGCAACAACAAAAGAAGGAACATTCTGAAAAGATACTTTAACCACTCTCTCTCCTTCGCGTCGGGCGCGAGCAATGACTTGTCCCGCCGGGGTATCGATTTTAAGACAAGGCTGAGAGCCTTCTTTAACGATTATCCCTCCTTCCAGGACGACTTTGGTTAAAGCGATAATACCATGGCCACACATAGTGCTATAACCTTCATTGTGAAGGAAAATAACGCCCAAATCACTATCTGATCGTTCCGGTTCAGTCAGGAGACAACCATACATATCCGCGTGGCCTCGAGGTTCCCACATTAAGGCTCGGCGCCAATGATCAAAATTTTGCTGCACATACCGGCGTTTGGCCATGATAGTGGATCCTTTAAGAGGGGGGAACCCAGAGGTGATGACTCGAAATGGTTCACCGGCGGTATGGGCTTCGATGGCTTTAAAACGCTTCCATTCTGAGGGAGGAAAATAGGAGGGAATTGCGGCTATCTTTAGGTCTTTGTTCCTCATAGTTCCACTTCCTGACCAAAGTTGTGCTGTTGGGCCTTCTCCAGGATAAGTTGGGCCACGATGACATCCTGAATAGCCAGCCCGACGGATTTAAATACAGTTATTTCTTCATCGTCTACCCGCCCTGGCAGAGATCCGAGGACGATTTCGCCAATTTCGCCATAAATATCTTGAGGAGTAATTAATCCTTGGCGCCACGGAATAATGATATCGCCGGCTTCTTCTAGACAGGCTGGACGAGAATCAACCACAATTTTGGCCTTGGTGATGATATCTTCAGGAAGCTCCTGCATCTCGGGAGTAAAGGAGCCAATAGCGTTGATATGGGTGCCGGGCTTAACATCAGCACCGTTAAAAACAGGGCGGGTGGCCGTGGTCGCAGTGCAGATAATATCGGCTTCTTTTATAGCTTCTTGCGGCGAGGAGGCCACCAGTATCTCTGAAGGCACAGAGGAGCCCCAAGTCTTCATCTCTTCCACAAAATTGCGGGCCGCTTCGCGATTGGGATCATAGACCCACACCTTGGTTAATGGCTGAACGTGACTGACGGCCAGTAACTGAGTTCGTCCTTGAACCCCCGCGCCAAAAATAGCGGCAATTTTAGCCTCTGTTCGAGCCAAATACTCGGTGGCCACTCCTGAAGCAGCTCCTGTCCGTAAGGCAGTGAGCCAGGAAGCCTCCATGAGAGCTAAGGGAACGCCGGTCTCCGAGCTGATGAGAAAAAACACGGCATTTATGGTTGGCCGCTTAAATTGCGCATTATGAGGGAAGACCGAAACAATCTTGGACCCTAAGGCGTTTTCTTGTTTCAGGTAGGCAGGCATAAAAAGCGTCACCCCTTCTTTTTCCTCGACAGGAATTTGAAGGCGGGGGGGCATGATCACCTGTTGGGTAGCCAGGGCCCGATAGGCTTTTTTCACCATCGGGATGACTTCGCTCATTGCCAGATTAGCTTGAATATCGGCTTTGGTGATAACTCTTACTTTCATCAGACCGTCCTTTCTTCTCCCTTGGAGGAGGTTGAGTTTTGGAATCTTTGGTATCGATAAGGACCAAGGTCGAAATTAGTTTCACCGTAAAGGATAAGATCACTTAAGATATCCCCAACCGCGGGGGCATGCTGAAAACCATGTCCCGAGAAGCCGCTGGCAACCCAGAAACCTTCCACCTCGGGTAGAGGTCCAAGGATAGGATTTTCATCGGGAGTCATCGCGTAGAGACCTGACCAGCCGCGAGCAATTGAGGCTTGCGCCAAGGTCGGGACACGATGAGTAGCGATCTCCGTTAATCTTTCGAGCAGACTCAGTTCAATGCCGGATTTAAACCCAGGGGATTCAGCCGGGTCGCTCAATCCCAATAAATAACCTAGTCCCTCTTCTCGAAAGTAGAAATGGTTTTCAAAATCAATAATTAAGGGAAGGGGCTGTTGTCCCAAGCGAAAAGGATGAGTGACAAAAACCTGCCGTCGAAGAGGAGTAATAGGCAGTTTGATTCCAGCCAAAGCGGCCACCTCTCCTGCCCAGGCTCCGGCCGCATTGATGACTAGAGAGGCTGACAAACGGCCTTGGGGCGTAATTACGGCTTGCACTCTTTGGGCTTCGACTTCTATCTTTTCAACTGGGGTCTGTTCCAAGATAACCACTTTTTGTTGGCGGCAACCCCGGGCGTAAACCATGGCCACTTGATAAGGATCTGTATAACCATCGGCCGAACAAAAAGTGCCTCCCGCCAGATCGTCAGTCCTTAAAAAGGGCCATTGCTTTTTTATCTGGGCGGGAGAGAGAACTTCCACTGGAACTTGAAGGTTCTGTTGGAGAGCCACGTTTTCTAAAAAGGTAGACCAAACATTATCGCTTTGAACCAGAAATAAATACCCGACCTGATGAATCAGGAATGATTCTTGATTACCGAGTTGGTAGCGTAAAATATCTAGAAGATGTAATGAATGTTGGGAAAGGCGAATGTTAGCGGGATGGGAAAATTGCTGTCGAATCCCCCCTACACTGAGGCCAGTTGAAGCTTGGGCGAGGAGATCTTTCTCTAAAAGGGCCAGTCTTAAGTCACTTTTAGCGGCTAAATAGTAGGCCAGACTTAGCCCGACTATTCCCCCTCCAATGATGATGATATCAAATCCCTCGTCTTGCTTCCTGATCATGAAGGAATGCTGTCCTCTAGACTCTTATAGCTTCCCCTTCCGAATTAGGCCGCTTGGTGTTACTTTTTATCTTTCGTTTTTTTCTTTTCTTCAAGGGCAGATTTTAATTTTTCAGCAAAGATTCCCCCAAAACCAGCCGCTTGGCCAACAAAAGCTTTAACTTCTTCTTTTTTCTTTTCTTTTTCTGCTTTGGGGGCGGGGAGAACTTCTTCCTGGTCTTCCTTAGCCTTGGTGGCAATCAGGGCTTCTTGTTCAAATTCTTCTAATTCGATTTTTTCTTCGATAAATTTTTTCTCTCCCCTTCTTCTTCGTGGTCCGCTTTCGGGTTCTAGGCGGCCTTTGTGTTTCTTTTTCTTGAGAGATTTTTTGGCTGGTTTTTCTTTTTCTGGACTGGGGGGTTGTTTGATCTCGGGAGGGGTTAAGGGTTGTTCTTCGGTCGCGGGTTTTTCCTCTGGAGGAGAGACTATTTCTGGGGTCGGCGAAGGCTCTTGGGCTTCTAAGGGAGGAGAAGGGATTTCTGGCTGTTGCTCTTGGGCTGCTCTCTCTTCTTCTAGAATTTGAGCGATCAGGGTTTCGGATAAGGACAGGCCTTCGGCTGCAGGTTTTTCGACGCGCGCCGCTTCCTCAGTAAGCTCTTCTTCCGTTTTGACCTTTTCATGGTAAATGAAGACTCCCTTTCTTTTTTCTGACTCGGCAAATTCGGGAGCAGATTGAAGGGTGGCTTCGACGGCTTCTTGGGTAGTTCGCCGGAGGAAATCCGCGAGGTGGAAAGCTTTTAAGTAGTGGAGAACCCTTTCTTCTTCGGGGCTAAATTCTTTATAAATAAGAATGAGTAACTCTCGTAAATCATTGACTTCTCGTTGGGGATATAGTTTTAGTAAGTGCTCCAATGTTTCTTCGTCGATGTGAATTATTTTATTGGGGAGGGCATAGGAGAAAAACTCTTCGTCTGTTTTTTGAAACTTATCGGTTTCTGAGTCGTAAGTCAGGCGAGGATAAGAGATTTTTTTCTTAGATGTTTTTAACCAAAAACGGAATCTTGTTTTGGAGCGTTGTTCCAGAGTTAAGCTGGCTCCCTGGGGCACGTGAAATTGCTCGAAAATGTCTTGGAGACCAAGAAAGGCATGGCAAGAGGAGAAATAGAAAACTGAATATTCCTTCTCTTCTTCAGGATCTTCAAGGATGTATTCAAGCGATGAAAGCTCTTTCTTCAAGGCTAAGGGGAGGCGTACCCCTCCGGAGAGAATGTCGCGCCAACCAAGATATATTTTGAGAGGGAATTCAAGTATCGAACTCGATAATTTTTGTTTTTCAATTTCAGGGGGAGAAGGAATCGGGGGAGCTAAAAGGGGAATATTTTTGGTCATCCTTTCCAGAATCTCTTTGTGGATCCATTTTCCCCATTTTTCAGGAAAAGTATAAACAAACTTTTTCCGGTATTTCTTACTGAGTAAGGCGTTTAGACTCATACAAGCTAATCCATATTCTTGCGAGTTGAAAGGGATGTCCAAGACGTTGTGAATAAGCTCTTCGGTGGGCACGGAATGGTTTTTATCAAGGATATATTGTTCGATTTCTTGGATTTTTTCTTCGGCTATATTTATTTGTTTTTCAGTTAAAGCCCACTTGTCGCCCCACCCAAAGAAACGCTGGTCATGATGAAGGGCTTTCTCAAGGTTTTTGGCTAGCTTTTTTAGATCTTTCTCGGTAATGGGGATTTCGTGCCGGCGAGGATCTTGTTCAGGAGGAATTAGTTCGGGCTCGCGCTCCTGATGATCCATGTTGCTGGGAAGCAGTACTTGAGTTTTGGTCTTTTTCATGTAGTCGATGTGGCGACGGAAAAGGCCTCCTCCGTTGTAGTCGACTTCCAGCATTTCACAGCGGAAACTTTCATAGGGGATCTTATTAACCACGCGCAGGACGACGGCCCCCGTAAACATTTCGGTATTTTTGCTGGAAACCAAGATGGGCTCATTATATTCTTTGTAAATTAGATCTCCCACTTCATAACGGCAGTTGGGATCATATTTTTTCAGCGGTTGATTGAGTTCAGTTGCCGTTTTTTCAAAACCTAACTTGGTGGTTAGTTCTTTAAGGGAGAGGGGTTCGGTCGTGGTTTGGAGGATAGAGTAGACAAAATCTAAATCCCCTCTTGAGATTTGAGCAATTTCAGGTTGTTGAGCCATATTATTACCGTTTTGTCCTTTTCTGCTTAATTATACACTTTTTTCTTGTCCCATGAGAAGCCAGAGAATGGCTTTTTGGACATGGAGTCTGTTTTCGGCTTGATCAAAAACAACCGATTGGGGGGAGTCAATAACTTCTGAGGTAACTTCTTCTCCACGGTGAGCGGGTAAACAATGCATAAAAATTGCCTCGGGTTTAGCTTGAGCCATAAGAGTTGTGTTGACCTGAAAAGAGGCAAATATTTGAGCTCTTTTTTCTTTTTCCTGTTCTTGACCCATTGAAGCCCAGACATCAGTGTAGATAGCATCAGCTTCGCGGACAGCTTCAATTGGATCATTAGTTAAGGAAAGGGCAAATCCAGTGGACTGTCCATCTTCCCTGGCTTGATTGACAATTTCAGGCTGGGGCTCATAACCTTGGGGAGTGGCCACGGCTAGCTTAGTGCCGGCTTTAGCACCGGCCAACATCAGGCTATGACAAACATTGTTACCGTCCCCAACATAGGCTAACTTAAGCTGACTAAGGTCCCCTTTCTTTTCTCTTAAGGTTAAGAAATCTGCCATTGCCTGACATGGATGGAGAAGATCGGTTAAGGCATTGACAACGGGTATCCTAGCTGCTTCAGCCAAGTCGACAACAATTGAGTGAGCAAAAGTCCGGGCCATGATACCATCGACCCATCTTTCAAGATTTTTGGCCACGTCAAAGGGCGTTTCTCGGGAACCCAATTGGATGTCCGCAGGAGCTAGATAAATGGCTTCTCCTCCCAGTTGGAGCATCCCCACTTCAAAAGTGACTCTCGTCCTGAGGGAGGGTTTTTGGAAGATCATGGCGAGGATCTTTCCTCGTAATGAAGATTTAAATTTATCGGGTTTGGCCTTCATTTTTTGGGCCAAGTCAAGGATTTCATTAAATTCATAGACTGAAAGATGATGAATAGACAAGAAATCTTTCAACATGTCTATTGCCTCCTTTTTTTCCGAGATGCAACGATTTTGGTTCCGGAGCGATTTACCAAAGCAGCCTTGAGATAATTGGCGGAAGTGATAAGCACTTCTTGTCCCCCATGGGCGATATATTCTAGGGCAGCTTTAATTTTGGGCCCCATCGAGCCGGGAGGAAAGTGCCCTTGGTCTAGATATTTTTGGGCTTCCTCAGCAGCTATGACCCGCAATGGTTTTTCTTCGGGAGTTCCGTAATTTAAGCAAACTTGGGGAACATTAGTCAAAATAATGAATAAATCTACTCCCACCTCTCGGGCGATTAAGCTGGCGGCATAATCTTTGTCAATAACTGCTTCCACCCCTTGGAAAAGACCGTTGCCATTGATGATCACGGGGATGCCTCCTCCTCCGGCAGCGATAACGATGATGCCCTCCTCAATCAACGATTTAATTATGCGTTTGGGGACAATATCGATCGGTTTGGGAGAAGGGACGACTTTGCGGTAGCCGCGGCCCGCATCTTCGATCATGGTCCATTTCTTTTCTCTAATAAGCATTTGAGCCCGATATTTGGTATAAAAGGGACCGATAGGTTTAGTGGGGCTTTGGAAAGCTGGATCGTGGCGGTCGACGACCACTTGAGTGATGAGAGTAGCCACCTCTTTATCTATGGATCTTTTGCGCAATTCATTGATGAGAGTCTTCTCGAGCATAAAGCCCATACTTCCTTCAGTCATAGCGTCACAAAGCTCCAGCGTAAAGGGTGGTACTTTAGTCACAGCTTCTTCCATTTGAATAAGTAGATTTCCCACCTGAGGACCATTACCATGGACGATGATTAATTCGTATCCTTTCTGAACAATATGAGCCATCAACTTGGCGGCCTTTTGGGCGTTTTTCATTTGCTCGGACTGAAGGCCCTTTTGATGGTTAGGAAGAATAGCATTGCCTCCAAAGGCAATGAGGGCTTTACGGTGGTGCATTAGAACCTCGCTAAGATTTCCTCCAGATTTGGAGAACCAATTTCTTCCAGTTCGTAAGTTACTCTGAGGATGGGTTTAGAGGTTTTTACTAAGCGTCCCAAGTCGATGGGGGTAGCTCCGATCACCAAGTCACAAGGAACTTTGTCGATAGTGGCGGCTAGTTCTTGGATTTGTTTTTCTCCGTAGCCCATGGCGGGGAGGACGCGATCTAAATGTTTGTACTTATTAAAGGTGTCCTTGATACTTCCCACGGCATAGGGACGAGGGTCAATTAATTCGGCTGCTCCATATTTTTCGGCGGCGATGACCCCTGCTCCATAGGGCATTTCTCCATGGGTCAGAGTTGGGCCGTCCTCGATGACCAAAACTTTTTTCCCTTTAATAGCTGCTCCGTCCTGGATGAAAATGGGCGACCGGGCTTTAATTATAGTCGCGGTGGGATTGACTTGCCGAGCGTTCTCGAGCACGATCTCGACATTTTCGGGTTTAGCGGTTTCAATTTTATTAATGATCAGCACATCGGCCCGGCGGAAATTGGTTTCGCCCGGATGATATTTAAGCTCATGCCCGGGGCGATGGGGATCGACAACGACAATTTCTAAGTTTGATTTGTAAAAGGGGATATCATTGTTGCCCCCATCCCAAAGAATGATGTCTGCTTCTTGCTCGGCTTGATGGAGAATATCGGCATAGTCGACCCCAGCGTAGACGATTATTCCATTTTGGATATGAGGCTCATATTCTTCCATTTCTTCGATGGTGCATTTCTGGTCGATCATGTCTTGATAAGTAGCAAAACGCTGAACGCGTTGCTGTTCCAAGTTCCCATAGGGCATAGGATGGCGAATAACAACCACTTGGCGTCCTTTTTCTTGGAGGAGAAGAGCGATTTTTCTGGTCGTTTGACTTTTGCCGCATCCGGTACGGACAGCACAGACAGAAATGACGGGCTTCTGACTGGAGAGCATGGTTTCCTTAGGCCCTAGGAGCACAAAACTGGCTCCGGAGGCCATGACTTCGGAAGCTTTATGCATCAGGTATTCATGGGGGACATCACTGTAGGAGAAGAATACTTCATCGACTTGCTGCTCTTTAATTAAGCTGGTTAGTTTTTCCTCAGGGTAGATAGGGATGCCTTCGGGATATAATTTACCAGCCAAGCTTGGAGGATATTTACGCCCCTCAATATCAGGAATTTGGGTAGCAGTAAAGGCAACGACTTGATAGTTATCGTTGTCTCGGAAGAAAACATTAAAGTTGTGAAAATCACGGCCGGCAGCACCCATGATAACTGCTTTTTTCATCAAAATGCCTCCTCTTGTTTCGGGATTAATTTAAGTTTTAACTTAACTATCTCAAAAATGAATTAATTAGTATAATATACGAGTTCAAATTATGCAATCTTGCGAATCGAATCATCTGAAATCTAACTGAAAAGTAGACATGGAGGTAGTATATCTTTTCCTTGACCAAGAAATAGTCAAGAATTATAGATAATGCAGAGTGGCTTTTTTTGTTTTGGGGTCGAGGAGAAGGTAAGAAGATTTCCCGGTCAACCACCCCCCAGCTTCACCGGGATTCAGTATCAGGAGACGGCCTTTCGAAGCGATGCTCGGTTTATGAGTGTGGCCAAATATGTAAACATCTATATCCGACCGGGCGATTAAGTCAGTTTCTGGAGCTAAGGGAATATGTCGGAGATGAATTTTAAGGCCTTCCACGCTAAACTCATAAGGGGCATCTTGGATTAGGCCTCCGCCCTCGATAGCCGTTATTAGACCCTGTTTTTCCCCATCACAGTTACCAAAGACAGCTCGGAGGGGGCACCGCAGGCGTCTTAATTCTCGAGCGGCAAAGGGCGCCACAAAATCACCAGCATGAATGACCACTGAGCAGCTAAGCTCATTAAAAATGGCCACCATTTGACGGAGAGCAGGCAGATTGTCGTGGCTGTCAGAGATAATAGCGATCATTGACCAGGCCTCCTTGGTGGTTAAAATTATCCTGGTTTGGCGCCGGAAGTCAAGACATCCAGGGTGGGAAAAATTTTCTTAATATTAGGGGATTAGCGCGGGCGACCCGATAAGGTAAAGTCGTTGACCATCCGAGCGAAAAAGACTATTTGTTAATTCTTCTGGCGTCCAGAACGAAAGCAAGGAACGCCAAGGTGAAGGGAGAGGAAACAAAGCTGTTCAAGAGAACCTTGGTAATATATACGGGCAGCTAATCAGAGTCCGCCGAAGCCGGCGCTAACCGGAGCTGCTCTCTAGTATTGACAGGGTTGACTTTAATGATTAATATATTATGGATTTAAGGAAGGCGCGTAGCTCAGTGGAAGAGTGCTTCCTTGACGCGGAAGAGGTCGAGGGTTCGATCCCCTCCGCGCCTACCATTTTTTCTCCAAGGGAATGATTTAATTTCCTCTAAGTAAGGAGAAAGAAAAGCTATTTTTTTAATGAAAGAGAAATGGTACTAAATTAAAAATAATCATCCAGTAGAGGGGAATTTATCAGGCGGCAAGAAGATTTTTTTCCTCTGATTCATCCCCGGGATTGGAAACAAGGATTGGATCGATGGCCCAAGAAAAAAAAGGGAGACCCCAGGAACAAAAACTAGTAGATAGTCCAGCTCCTAGTCTGGAGGTCTTACGTCATAGCGCTGCTCATCTTCTGGCTCAGGCTGTTTTGGACTTATTCCCGGGAACGCAGGTTGGGATTGGCCCGGCGGTAGAAAATGGCTTTTATTATGATTTTCTCCGCGATAAACCTTTTACCCCCGAAGACCTGGAGGCCATTGAGCAAAGAATGAGAGAATTAGTCAAGGAGGATATCCCCATCGAGAGGATTGTTATACCCAAAGCAGAAGCCATCAAGCTGTTTCAGGATATGGGCCAAGAGTTAAAGGTCGAGTTGATTAAGGAAAAAGGAGGCGACCAAGTTTCCTGCTACCGCCAGAGAAGTTTTATTGATTTCTGCTTGGGGCCTCATCTGCCCTCAACAGGAGCGATCAAGTATTTTAAACTCCTTTCCGTCTCCGGAGCATACTGGCGAGGAGATGAGCGGGGCCCTCAATTACAGCGAATCTACGGGACAGCTTTTTTTACTAAGCAGGACTTGGAAAATTATTTACATTTTCTCGAAGAAGCGCGCCAACGGGATCATCGCCGGTTAGGGGCAGATCTGGATTTATTTAGTTTTGATGAACTAGTAGGGCCAGGCCTCGTGTTGTGGCACCCTAAAGCAGGGGCGATCAGAAAAGAGATTGAGGATTATTGGCACGAGGAGCACTTTCAAGATGGATATGAATTCCTATACACTCCTCATATTGCGAAGCTGGATGTTTGGCGGACCAGTGGCCACACTGAATTTTATGAGGCGATGTTTCCTCCCTTTCAGAGCGAGGGAATTGAGTATGAACTAAAACCGATGAATTGTCCTTTCCATATCATGATTTATAAAAGTCGGCTGCGGAGCTATCGCGACCTTCCTTTGCGGTGGGCTGAGTTGGGAACCGTGTATCGTTATGAGAGAAGTGGGGTCCTCCATGGTTTGCTCCGGGTGCGAGGATTTACTCAGGATGACGCCCACATTTTTTGTCGTGATGACCAGTTGGAAGAAGAAATAACCAGAGTCATCTCATTGGCTTTGCGGATGTTGCGGACTTTTGGTTTTGTCGGGTATGATCTGTTTTTGTCCACTCGACCAGAAAAATATGTGGGCAGTGAGGAAGATTGGGATCAAGCTACCCAAGCTTTGAAAAAAGCCTTGGAAAAGCAGGGCTTATCCTTTCAAATTGACGAGGGAGAAGGAGTTTTTTATGGTCCTAAGATTGATATGAAGATCAAGGATGCTTTGGGTCGATCCTGGCAATGTACGACCATTCAACTTGATTTTAATCTAGCAGAGAGATTTGATTTAAGTTATACAGGAGAAGATGGCCAACCTCACCGACCTTTCCTCATTCATCGGGCTATCTTAGGTTCTCTAGAGAGATTTTTTGGGATTCTTATCGAGCATTACAAAGGAAATTTTCCCTTGTGGTTGGCCCCGGTTCAAATGAGTATTCTTCCCATTGCTGATCGTCATAATGAATATGCCGACCAACTCAATCAACTTTTCCGTCGAGAAGGCATTCGCAGCGTCGTTAATTCTCGCCGCGAAAAGATTGGCCATAAGATTAGAGAAGCAGAAATGGCTAAGGTTCCGGTAATTCTGATTATTGGTGACCGGGAGTTACAAAAGGAAACCGTTTCCCTCCGTGTCCATACCGTGGGGGATAAAGGTGAATGGCCAGTCAGTAAACTGCTTGAAAAAATAAAAATTTTGATTAAGAATAAAGCCATCACTTATGATTTTTAAGGAGGTTAATCATCAGAAGGCGTAGATTTGGACCCGTCAAAAAGAAGGAAAAACCACATCGGATAAATGAAATGATCAGAGCCCGTGAAGTTAGACTAGTCGATGAAGACAAGAAACAGTTGGGTATTCTATCCCTAGCCCAAGCTCTAGAGTTAGCGAGAGAGAAAGACCTTGATTTGGTTGAGGTTGCTCCCCAAGCTAATCCTCCCGTCTGTCGATTGATGGATTATGGGAAATTCCTCTATGAGCTGCACAAGAAAGCCCAAGAAGCCAAGAGACATCAGAAGCAAGTTCAAGTAAAAGAGATCAAGTTTCGACCCAAGATAAGCATTCATGATTATACTTTTAAGGTCAAACATATCCGGCGGTTTCTGGGAGATGGTCATAAGGTTAAAATTACGATCATGTTAAGAGGGCGAGAAAAATACAAGCCAGAAATGGCTTATCAGGTAATAGACCGGGTTTTTAATGACATTCAAGATTTAGGCCAGAAAGACGGAAATTACAAAGTGCAACCGTGGGCCGTCTCGGTCCTGGTTAGCCCCCGGAAAACAGGAGGAAAAGATGCCAAAACTAAAAACGCACCGCGGAGCGAAGAAACGGTTCAAGGTAACGACCAACAAGAAAATTCTTCATCAAAAGTCAAATAAAAGCCATATCCTGACCAAAAAGGCAGCTAAAAGAAAAAGGAATTTAGGAAAGCCGACTTTAATCAGCCGGGTTGATAGAGATAAAATTAAGCGTATGCTACCTTACGAATTTTAGCAATAATTTATTGGGAAAATATCTGTCGGGAACCTGAAAGTTCAGGCATTACCTAGATTGACTGACAAAGGAGGAGTGAAATGCCGCGAGTAAAAAGAGGTCCTAAGAGACGAAGAAGAAGATCAAAAATCTTAGAATTAGCCAAAGGCTATTGGGGAGCTCGTAGCCATAATTATCGCACGGCTAAAGAGGCAGTAGACAAGGCTCTGCAATATGCTTATCGTGACCGTCGTGCTCGCAAACGAGAATTTCGCCGTTTATGGATTATTCGCATTAAAGCCGGCGCGGCCAGCCATGGATTGAGTTATAATCGTTTCATCCATGGTTTGAAACAGCAAAACATCGAACTTGACCGGAAAATTTTGGCCGATTTGGCCGTTAATTCTCCCCAGACGTTTGCCCGGATAGCCGAACAAATAAAGAGTTCTTCCTGATTTGTCAAATGCAAGAGATTCGAGAGAAAATCAATCAATATCGATTGAAATTCGAAGAAGAAGCGGTCAGAGTTCGTGATCGGCAGGGGTTAGAAGCCCTTCGAGTGCAATTTTTAGGACGAAAAAGAGGCTATATAACTAAATTAATTGAGAATCTAAAGCATCTTTCTCCGGAAGAAAGGCCTCTTATGGGCAAGGAGATAAATGAGTTAAAAACTTACATTCTGGCTAAGTTAGAGGAGATCAAGCACAATGTGGTGAAGACGCAAAAAAAAGTTTCTCACCTCGATCTAACTTTGCCCGGTCGCCAGATTCCCCTGGGGGCTCCCCATCCCTTGGTTAAATTACAAGAAGAAATTGAGAGTATTTTTTACCAAATGGGTTTTTCGGTGGAAGATGGACCAGAGATAGAAACTGATTATTATAATTTCGAAGCCCTCAACTTTCCTCCTCATCATCCGGCGCGGGATGATTGGGATACTATTTATGTTGAAGGACGAGAAGATCTCTTGCTACGGACCCACACCTCTCCAGTTCAGATAAGGGCTATGGAGAAGAGAAAGCCCCCTATCCGGATTATCATCCCTGGCCGTGTTTATCGCAAGGAGACGCCTGATCCGACTCATCTGCCCATGTTCTTTCAAGTTGAAGGGTTGGTTGTGGATGTGGGCATAACTTTTGCCCATCTTAAAGGAACTTTAGAGAGTTTTTTACGGCGACTTTTCAGTGAGCGCATTAAAATCCGTTTTCGTCCCAGTTTTTTTCCTTTTACTGAACCTTCTGCGGAAGTTGATATTAGCTGCTTGGTTTGTCAGGGGAAAGACAGTAGATGCCGCGTTTGTCGGGGCAGTGGCTGGATTGAAATTTTAGGAGCTGGAATGGTTGACCCCCAAGTGCTGAAAAATGTGAATATTGATCCTGAAAAATTCTCCGGCTTTGCATTCGGCATGGGCATTGACCGGACAGCCATGTTCGTTTATCAAATCAATGATATGCGGTTATTCTACGAGAATGACTTGAGATTATTAAGGCAGTTTAACAGGCAATGAGAATAAGTATTGATTGGCTTAGCGATTTTATTGATCTGGATCTTTCCGTTGAAGAGCTTATCCAGATGCTGAATAATATCGGCTTAGTGGTTGAGGATAGACAAGAAGTAGAGGGGGATACGATTTTAGAGATCGAAACCTACGCCAATCGACCCGATACTTTAGGTCATCTCGGCATTGCCCGGGAACTCTCAGCTGCTTTACAGAAACCTTTAAAAGAACAACATTGGCCCCTAGTGGAAATAACTGAGAAAACCAGCGATTTAATTGATGTCCAAGTGTTTGTGGAGGATCTCTGCCCCCGTTATTGTGGGTTAATTGTCCGCGATGTCGCTGTGGGGCCATCTCCTGAATGGCTCCAGAAAAGATTAAGGGCGGTGGGAGTCAAGTCCATTAACAATGTTGTTGATGTTACCAATTATGTACTATACGCCACGGCTCAGCCTGTTCATGCTTTTGACTTGGCTAAATTAGCTGGTTCCAAAATAATCGTCCGGCAGGCCAAAAAAGGCGAGCTTTTGCGGACGTTAGATGGGACAGATTTGATCTTGTCTCCAGAAAATATGGTTATTGCTGATGAACAGAAGCCAGTGGCCTTAGCCGGTATTGTCGGGGGAGAAAATTCCGCGGTCACGTCCGAGACCAAAGATGTGTTTATCGAATGTGCCTATTTCGACCCCTTATCAGTGCGACAAACAGCTAAAAAATTAGGCATTCAAACCGATGCTTCTTACCGTTTTGAAAGGGGAGCAGATATTTCTTTTCCCCCTCAAGCAGCCTGGATGGTGGCTTCCTTTTTAAGTGAGTTCAAGGGAAAAGTCACCAAAGGCTTGATTGATGTTTACCCGTCTCCCGTTAAGCGACGCACCTTAATTCTTCGCCACCATCGGATTCAAGAGTTGCTGGGGGTTGATATTTCCTCGGAGACAATAGAGAAAACATTTACCGCTCTCGAATTTCAAGTATCCCAAGCTCAGCCAGGGAGTTGGAAAATATTGGCACCCTATCATCGCGTTGATATCGAACGAGAAGCAGATTTAATTGAGGAGGTGGCTCGTTTTTATGGATATGACCGAATACCAGCCCTTTTTCCTCCTTTAAGGCAGCTGGAACCTCCTCCTTCGCCTTTAAAAAAGCTAATCCAGAAAATAAGGCAAACTTTGTTCCATTATGGTTATAATGAAGTTTTAAATTTCAGTTTTGCTAGTGAGGAAGAAATCTCTCTTTTTAGCCACCATCTACGCCCAGTAAGCTTAAGAAACCCTGTTTCCAGTCGTGCGGCTTTAATGAGAACGACTCTCCTTTCCGGGTTGATAACCAATATCATTTATAACCTTAACCATGGAGTAGAAGGGGTCCATCTTTTTGAAGTAGGAAAGATTTATTTTTGGAAAAATGAGCTCCCGTGCGAACAGTTAACTTTAGGCCTGGTCTCGACCGGATTAATTTCAGAAAAGCAATGGTCTACACCTCAAGAATCCGGGGATTTTTTTCGCCTAAAGGGGGCGGTGGAGACTCTTTTTTCTATGCTTCGCTATGAACCCCTAAGTTTTGCTGCGCAAGACCATCCTTGGTGTGAGCCAGGTTTAGCCTTGAACGTGAAGTATAAAGGAGAATCAGTTGGATTTTTGGGGCAATTGAGAGCCGACATGGCCACTAAATATGGCCTCCAACAGGAAGTGTGGATAGCAGAATTTAATCTGGGCCATCTTCTGTCTAAGCAACCTCAACCTTTCACTCTGAGACATTTAATCAAGTATCCGGTCGTTATTCGAGATGTTTCTTTCTTGGCTGACAAGGATCTTCGGTATTCTTCCGTTCAAGAGTACCTCCAGAAAAGAGAAATTCCTTGGCTGGAAAGATTTGAATTGTATGATCGTTTTACCGGGTCGACCATCCCTCCGGGTAAAGTTAGCCTATCCTTCCGTTTTGTCTTCCGCCACGCCGAGAGAACTCTCGAGGCTGAGGAAGTGGATAGCTTGATGGAGCGGGTTATTAAGGCCTTAATTATGGAGTTTAATTTCCAACTAAGGGAAGGAGGGAAAATTGACAAGTGAACTGGAAAGAATTAAAATTCTGGAAGGAAAGGTAGTTAAATTAGTTGAATACTTAAATAAAGTTATTGCCGAAAATTCTGTTTTGAAACAGAAGATTAGGGATCTCCAAGCAGTAAAAAAGGATTACGAAGCCCAAAGCACTAAGTTTTCCCAGTTGGATGCACAGCTCAAAGAGCTCGAACAGGAAAGGGAAGAAATTAGAGCCAAAGTTGATGCCCTTATTGCTCAGATCGATGAACTGGGTATATGAAAGAAAAAATCTTAGAAATCGAGATTTTTGGCCAGAAATATAGAATACGGGTCAAAGGAGAAGAGGATGAAGAATATATTAGCCAATTGACTGCTTATGTTGATCAAAAAATGAGGGAAGTAGCCGTCAAATCAAAGTCAGCAGACATGGTTAAAATAGCGGTTTTAACCGCCTTGAACGTTGCTGACGAATATTTTATGACGCAAAGGAAACTTGATCAACTAAGCGAAGTCATTGGCCAAATTGAATCGGAAATAGAATATGTGGAGGACAATCTCTTCAAAGATGCGAATACATAAAGAGATAAAGGGGACTAGGCCAAGAAGAAACCCTTTTTGTTTTACATCTAAGAACGTGAAGAGTTTTGACTCGAGGAAGAGTGCCTTGGTTATTAAACAGACAAGGTCAGGATTGGCCAGCGGGTAAATCGCCTGTTTTGACCGGTTCCCTTTTGCCCTCCTTTTTTCCTCTCCTTTGACGCCCCGTAAAGGAGGTAGTTACAGTGAACACGTTAATCATCGTTCTAGTCATGACAATTGTCATTTTGGTGGGGGTGATTGTTTTCTTGCTTATCCAGAAATCAGCGGGGGCTAAGTTTTTTTTGAAGGCTAAGCAAGAAGCCCAGGAAATATTAAAACAAGCCAAGGAAGAAGCCGAAAAGTTAAAGAAGGAAGCTTCCTTGGAAGCCAAAGAAAAGTTCATTAGCCTTAAAACTGATTTTGAGCGCCAAACTCGTCACCAGCAACGCAAGCTCAATGAGATGGAAAGACGGTTATTGCGCAAGGAAGAAAACCTGGAGAGAAAATACCAGCTTCTTGAGCGTAAAGAAAGAGATTTTTCCCACAAGGAAAGAGCACTTTATCAGAAGGAAAAAAGACTCCAAGAAAAGGAAAACGAGTACCAACAAAAACTGAATCAAGTTATTGAAGAATTGGAAAGAGTTGCTCATTTTACTCAGGAAGAAGCCAAAAGAGAGCTCCAAAAAAGAATCGAAGATGAAGCTCGACTGGAAGCGGTCCAAACCCTTCGGCAGATTGAAGAAGAAACAAAAGAGAAGAGCCAAGCTTTAGCGCGGGAGATAATCAGCCAAGCCATCCAAAGGACCGCGGCTGAACATGTGGTGGAGACTACGGTGTCCATAGTTGACCTTCCTTCTGATGACATGAAGGGGCGAATCATCGGCCGCGAAGGTAGGAATATCAGGGCCTTGGAATTAGCTACCGGAGTAGATATTATTGTTGATGATACTCCAGAAGCGGTAATTCTTTCCAGTTTTGATCCTATCCGCCGCGAAATGGCCCGGATGGCGATTGAGAAATTAGTTGTGGATGGGCGTATTCACCCGGCCCGAATTGAAGAGGTAGTAGAAGCAGTCAAGGAGGAGTTAGAGCAAAAAATAAAACAAGAAGGAGAATCGGTCATTCTGGAGCTCCAAATTCAAGATCTTCATCCCGAGCTGGTAAAGTTGTTAGGCAAATTGAAATATCGGACGAGTTATGGCCAAAATGTCCTTCAACACTCTAAAGAAGTTGCCTATCTGGCGGCTATTATGGCCAAAGAAATTGGAGTAGATGAGAAAGTTGCCCTTCGGGCCGGGCTTCTCCATGATATCGGAAAAGCAGTGGATCGCGAAGTTGAGGGGACTCACACTGAGTTGAGTGTGCAATTGGCCCGCAAATATGGTGAATCCGAAGCGGTCGTCCAAGCCATTGCCTCTCATCACCGGGATGTCGATTTTCCTTCGGTGGAAGCAGTGCTGGTTCAAGCGGCCGATACATTATCCGCGGCTCGACCGGGGGCCCGCCGGGAGTTGTTGGAAACCTATATCAAAAGGTTGGAAAAGCTCGAAGAGATTGCCAAATCTTTTGAGGGCGTAGCCAAAGCTTTTGCCTTGCAGGCTGGCCGCGAAATAAGAATTATTGTTGAGAGTCAAAAAATTTCGGATGAACGAGCGGCTTTAACGGCCAAGGATGTTGCTCAGCGCATTAAAAAAGAGTTGGATTATCCTGGTCAGATTAAAGTGACTGTCATTCGAGAGATGAGGGCCGTTGAGTATGCCAGATAACGTGAGACTACTTTTTGTTGGGGATATAATTGGGCGCCCTGGTCGACAAGCCTTGCGGCGCTTCTTACCCTCTCTTTGGCAAAAATATAAGCCAACCGTGGTTATAGCTAACGGAGAAAATGCCGCTGGTGGTGTTGGCTTGACGGTAAAAATAGCCGAAGAGTTATTTGCTCACGTAGATGTTATCACTTCGGGTAATCACATCTGGGATAAGAAAGAAATTTTCCCCCGCCTCGATAAGAATCAACGGCTTCTAAGGCCGGCTAATTATCCACCGGGTAATCCTGGCCAAGGGGGAGGGATCATTGAGGATCGAGCCGGCCAGAGGATAGGCGTCCTTAATCTGCAAGGGCGAGTGTTTATGGAGCCCATAGATTGCCCCTTCCGTAAAGCTGATGAAGAAATCAGTCTTTTAAAGGAAAAAACAAAAGTAATTATTGTTGATTTTCATGCCGAAGCCACTTCGGAGAAGCAAGCTCTTGGTTGGTATTTAGATGGCCGCGTCTCGGCCGTATTGGGAACCCATACCCATGTACCCACCGCGGATGCCCGAATTCTTCCTCAAGGGACAGCCTTTATCACGGATGTGGGCATGGTGGGTGCTTATGATTCCATTATCGGTGTTCGGCGGGAACAGGCCCTCCAAAGATTTATTTCCGGGCGACCACAGAGATTTGAGCCAGCCAAAGGCCAACTAGTGTTAATGGCCGCTTTTGTGGAGATTGATCCAGCCACCGGACGGGCTTTGGCGATTAGCCAAGAGATTATCGGGGAAGAAAATGGATCAACTGCAAAATAAGAGGTCAGGCCAAAGAGTCCTGACTGTTTCGCAATTAACCCAGTTAATCAAGAGCGAACTAGAGGACCGTTTTCCTGAGGTATGGGTAGAGGGGGAAATCTCGAATTTTCGACCTTACCACTCTGGTCATGTTTATTTTACCCTCAAGGATAGCCAGGCCCAATTACGGGCAGTCTTGTTTCGCTCAGCGGCCCAGCGGGTTCCCTTTGCCCTCCAAGATGGGTTGAAAGTTGTTTGCCGTGGAGCCATTTCGGTGTATGAGCCTCGTGGTGAATACCAAATTATTGTTGAAGAAGTTATTCCCCGCGGCAAAGGAGCTCTCCAGCTAGCGTTTGAACAATTAAAAGAGAAATTAAAAAAGGAAGGTTTATTTGCTGCGGAGTTGAAGAAAAAACTTCCTCTGTTGCCGAAGAAGGTTGGTGTAGTGACTTCACCTCATGGAGCGGCTATTGTTGACATTCTGCGGACCTTAGAGAGGAGATTTGCCCGCCTTCACATTATCATTTATCCGGTGCGAGTCCAGGGAGAAGGAGCGGCCGAGGAAATAGTCGAAGGGATTCAGTTCTTAAGTGCGGTTCCTAATATTGATGCCATCATTGTCGGTCGAGGAGGAGGTTCTATTGAGGATCTTTGGGCGTTTAACGAGGAAATAGTGGCCCGAGCCATTTTTGCCTGTCCAGTGCCTATAATCTCAGCGGTTGGTCATGAAATTGACTTTACCATTGCTGATTTTGTGGCTGACTTAAGAGCCTCTACCCCTTCGGCAGCAGCGGAAGTATTGATTGAGAAAGAGCAGGCTTTCGAAGAGAGGATAAACAACCTATTCCGGCGGCTGGGGCAAAGGATAGAGAACTTACTCGAGAAGCAAAGACATGCGGTTGTGGTGCGCATTCAACATCGGGCTTTTCAGAATTTTAAATGGCGCCTCCTCACCTGGGGACAAAGGATCGACGATTTAGAAGGGAAGGCCAGAGAAAGAATAGTGAGTCTTTTCCAAGATGTTCAGGCGAGCCAAGCCCAAGTTAGATTGGCCCGGGAAAAAATAGCCAATGCCATGCAGAAGAAATTGTCCAAATTAAGCTCGACTTGGGAAAAAATAGCCACCCATCTTGATGGGGTAAGTCCTCTCTCTGTTTTGCGCAAAGGATATGCCCTATGTTGGCGACAAGATGGGCGGCAAATAATTCGTCAAGCCAGTGATGTTTTGGTTAAGGACGAAGTTATAGTTACCTTTTATCGAGGGGAGCTATCTTGTTTAGTGCAAAAGGTGGATGCCTTAAAAACCATCGAATCTATGCTTTCTAAGGAGTCAAAATGAAGAATTTAAGCTTTGAACAGGCCTTGGAGGAATTGGAAAAAATAGTTGATCGGTTAGAAAACGAAGAGTTAACTCTTGAGGAAAGCTTGCGATTGTTTGAGGAGGGAGTTAAACTAGCAAGATTCTTGAGGGAAGAGCTAGAAAAGGCCGAGAAAAAGGTAGAGATTTTATTGAAAGACACCCAGGGAGAGTTAAAGCCTCACCCTTTTGACGTGGAAAAGAGACAAGAATTGATTGAAAATAAAGGTCGTGGTGACTCCTCCCTAGAAAAAAAGAAGGAAGAACAAGGAGAAGATGATATTCCCTTTTAAGAAAGGAAAAGAGAAGAGAGCGAGTAATAATTTGGTTGGCCGCCAAGGGGGCTATTGAGCTGGAGAGAAAATGGATGATCTAACTAAGAAATTTCAGGGCTGGAAGGAGAAAATTGACCAAGCCCTGGAGGAATATTTGCCGCGGGAGGAGCCTACTCTCTTCGAGGCGATGCACTATGCTCTTTTTTCGGGGGGGAAAAGATTCCGCCCCCTCTTACTTTTCAGTGCGGGGCATTATTTCCGGGCTCTGGAAGAGGAAATGGTGCCTGTAGCTTGTGCGGTCGAGTTTATTCATAGTTATTCCCTCATTCATGATGATCTTCCTGCTCTGGACAATGATGATTTTCGGCGGGGAAAACCGTCTTTACACCGCGCTTTTGGTGAAGCAATTGCTTTGCTGGCCGGCGATGCCTTATTGACTCTAGCTTTTCAAGTGGTAGCTGAAGCATCGTTTTCTCCCTCTCGACTCGCCATAAAAGTGGAGATCGTCCGCCGGCTGAGCCAAGCGGCGGGAGTATCAGGGATGATTGGGGGGCAAATTCAAGATCTTCAGTTAACTGATGAGGTGAGGGACGAAGCGAGATTTTTAGCGATGGTCGGGAAAAAGACTGGACAGTTAATTACTTTTTCGGTAATGACCGGGGGGCTTTTAGGGGAGGCTTCAGAAAGGGAGAGAAGAGCCTTGTTCAATTTTGGCCAGAATTTAGGCCTTGCCTTTCAGCTGCGGGATGATTTGGCTGACCTTAATCAAGATGAACAAGCAAGGCAGCAAGCCAAGAATTCTCCCAATTATGCCCTTGTTTTTGGCCAGGCAAAGACTAGACAAGAAGTTAATTCCTATGTGGATAAGGCAGTGGGGGCTTTAAAAGAAGGAGGGATAAATTCTCCAGAGTTAATTTATTTAAGTGAAAAACTCCGAGTGGAGAAGGAAGATGTCCGTTAAGCTCCTTGATTCCATCGAATCTCCATTAGATCTGAAAAGCTTAAAGCTAAGTGAGTTAAATCAACTAGCGCAAGAGATCAGAAGTTATATTATCAACATAGTTTCCGAAAATGGTGGCCACTTGGCCCCTAACTTGGGAACGGTGGAATTAACTTTAGCGCTGCATCGAGTTTTTAATGCTCCCCAGGATAAGATAATTTGGGATGTTGGTCATCAGTGTTATACTCATAAGATTGTCACCGGGCGGAAGAACCTTTTCCCTAAAATAAGGAAATATCGAGGTATTTCTGGGTATCCTTCCCGGGAAGAAAGTGAGTATGATGTTTATAACACGGGGCATGCCTCCACAGCTCTTTCAGCTGCTTTGGGTATGGCGGTGGCTCGAGATAAGAAGGGTCAGGATTTTCATGTTATTGCTGTTGTCGGCGACGGCAGCCTAACTGGGGGGGTGGCCTGGGAAGCCTTGAATCAGATTGGTCATTTAAGAGAGCGATTAATCATTATTCTCAATTATAATGAAATGTCCATTTCCCCTAATGTTGGGGCTTTATCTAAATATCTTTCTTATCTTGTCTCCGGTCAACATTACCTTCGAGTAAAAGATACCGTCAAAACTATCCTCAAGTCATTTCCGAAAGTAGGCTGGCCCGTCATCAAAATTGCTCGAGCTGTGGAAGAGGCAGTCAAGAAAGTTTTCTTCCCGGGATTATTTTTTACTGAATTGGGTATTCGGTATATTGGGCCGGTGCAAGGACATAATATCAGTTCTCTTATCGAAGTTTTTGAAGAGGCCAAGAAGATAGATGGGCCGGTGTTGATCCATTGCATTACCAAGAAGGGCAAAGGCTATGCTCCGGCGGAGAACAATCCTGAACATTTTCATGGAACTTCACCTTTTCATATTGGTACCGGAAAAGCAAAAAATAATGATAACACAGTAAGTTATTCTACCGTTTTTGGTCAAACCATGGTGCGTCTAGCGGAAGAAAATCCCAAATTAATAGCCATTACGGCCGCCATGAAAGAAGGCACTGGGCTGGCTGATTTCAGCCGTCGTTTTCCGGAAAGATTTTTTGATGTGGGTATTGCCGAGCAGCATGCGGTCAATTTTGCCACTGGACTGGCGCTGGAAGGATTTCAACCGGTTGTGGCTATTTACTCCACCTTTCTCCAGAGAGCCTATGATCAGTTGTATCACGATGTTTGTTTAATGGATATCCCTCTCCTGTTTGCTTTGGACCGGGCCGGCATCGTCTCCGATGATGGGCCGACTCATCAAGGCATAAATGATTTGATCTATCTCCGTCATCTTCCCCAGATAATTATTTTGGCCCCCAAGGATGAAAATGAGCTCCAACACATGCTTTATTCGGCTTTATTCTATGGCCATCCCACGGCTATTCGCTTCCCTAAAAGCAAAGGATACGGCGTCAAACTAGACGAAGCGTGGCAAAAAATTCCCTTAGGCAAGGGAGAGGTTTTACGGGAAGGGAATCACTTGTTATTTGCTTTAGGGAACATGGTCAGACCGGCTTTACAGGCGGCTGATCAATTAGCCCAGCGAGGTTTTGAATTTGCGGTCGTTAACGCCCGTTTTGCCAAGCCAATCGATGAGGAGTTGTTGTTGAAATATGCTCTCCCGGGGAGGATGATTATTACCTTAGAGGAAGGAGTTGTCACCGGTGGATTTGGTTCAGCTGTCCGGGAAGTTTTAGATCGAGAGAAGAGATTTAAGGTTTTGTTTAAAGCGATTGGTATCCCCTTAAATGTTTATCCCGTCGGGAAAGCTCAGGAAATTAAAGCCTTACTTGGCTTAGATGAGGAGGGAATTTGTCGCCAGATTATCAATTTCATCGAGGAGATAGATTCTGGTGAAAGAAAGAGCCGATAGGCTCCTAGTGCAACAAGGCTTAGCCGAAACCCGGCAAAAAGCGCAGGCCTTGATAATGGCTGGCTTAGTGTTTTACGAAGGGACAAAAGTAGAGAAACCAGGCCAGCCAATGGACTTGGGTGCTCGGTTGGAAGTTAAATCCCCTTTACCTTACGTTAGTCGGGGAGGGCTGAAATTAGCCGAAGCCCTTGAGGTTTTTCAGGTGGAAATAGCGGGAAAAGTAGTGGCCGATCTAGGAGCTTCTACGGGTGGTTTTACCGACTGCCTTCGGCAACGGGGAGCCAAAAAGATCTATGCTGTTGATGTTGATCCCCGGCAACTCGACTGGCATCTTCGTCAGGACAAGCGGGTGATTACCTTGAAAAAAAATGCTCGCTATCTTGAGAAAAATGATTTTTCCGAGCCCCTGGAATTAGTGACTTGTGATCTTTCTTTTATTTCTCTTTTAAAAATCTTGCCGGCTCTTCGCCGCCTTTTGGAGAAGGGAGAAGTTCTGGCTCTAATTAAACCTCAATTTGAAGCTGAAAAGCATCAAGTAGGGAAAAAGGGAGTGATTCGAGACCAAGCTGTTCATCAGGCTGTCCTGGAAAAGGTGCTTTCGGGCGCCAGCGAGGCAGGTTTTTATGTCCACGGACTCCATAAATGCCAAGTAAAAGGGCAAAAGGGAAACCAAGAATTTTTTGTTCATTGGGTCGTGGATGAAATTTTATTTCCATGGGCCAAAGTTTTAGAACTAATTAAGGAGACAGTTTGGGATGAAAGACATTAAACGGGCAGGCATTGTCATTAAGCCTCATGCTAAGAATATCGAACAAGTCTTGAAAGAGGCCATCGTCATGTTAGAATCTCGAGGCATAGAGAGTGTCTTGGAAGATGTGGCGGCCCACAAAGTTAATTATCCTCACGGTTTGCCTCGGGAAAGCATTCCGGGGCTGGTGGATATGCTTATTGTCTTCGGGGGTGATGGGACTTTGTTAAGCATTGCTCATTTAGCGGCCAAGCACGCCGTGCCCGTCATGGGGATCAACTTGGGGCGGCTGGGTTTTTTAACCGAAGTGCCGAAAGAAGAGATGTCGATAACTTTAGAGGCAATTCTGCGCGGCGATAATAAAGTGTTTAGTCGGCGCAAATTGCTGGAGGCCACTATTGGCGGCAATCATTATTCTTGTTTAAATGATGTGGTTATCAACAAGGGAGCCTTGGCCCGAATGATTCGTTTTTCTATCTTCATTGATGGCAAACAGATTGCTTGTTTGCGAGCTGATGGGTTAATCATCTCCACGCCGACGGGATCGACGGCTTATTCTTTAGCGGCGGGAGGCCCGATTATTTATCCCAACTTACCCGCCATTGTTATTTCTCCCATTTGTCCTCACACTCTCTCCTTTCGTCCGATGGTAATTTCAGCCAATTCCTTAGTGGAAGTGCAACTTCTCGCCAGTGAAGAGGTTTACTTGACGATTGACGGACAGCGGGGTCAGGAAATGAAGAGTTGTGACCGTGTTCAAGTCAAATGTAGTGAACACGAATTGACTCTTATTTCTTCCCCGAAACGAAACTTTTTTGATCTACTTCAAGAAAAATTAGGCTGGGGATAATTAGTTTTATTTATCTTCCAGACCAAAAGAACCCTCTTTTTTTCCTCGGCTCTTGGCCTAGAGGAAATTAACCGTTGACAAAGAAAATGATTGCCGAGGTGTTTTAGTTACTTTTCCTAGGCCTGAGCTTACTTGGGATTGTTTCTGATTAGAAGCATTAGCCCCTATCTGGCCCGCCATTAATAATTGATGAGGGTAGTACTAGGTTAACTGGGAGCACCTCAGGTCAAAAGGTGAAGCTAATCTTTTTTAAAAGAATAAAATCAAACGACTGGCAACTCCTAATTTAGGTGTGGTATTGATTCAGTTGAAGGACTAGCAATCATAGTTTCGAAGATGCTTTCCCTTAAATTTGACTTTTTTTCATCCTCTAGATTAAGATATTTTTACCGATGTCAGCAGTACTGCGAGTTGCTTACGTAACCCCTGAGTTGTCCCCCTACGCCAAGTCAGGAGAGCTAGCTGATGTAGCTGCGGCTCTTCCCAAATATTTGGCCTCCCTTGGGGTGGAAGTTGTGGTTTTTCTGCCTTATTATCGCCAACCCGAATTGGAGTCCCTGGAAAAAGAAGTGATTGTGAGTCATCTCCCGGTTTATTTAGGGGAAAGAGTAGTTAAGGGGCGAGTATGGCGAAGCACTGAGGGCCGGTTTACACTTTTTTTAATTGATAATCCTCGTTATTTTTGGCGAGAAAAAATTTATGGATCGGGCAAGGGCGATTATTTAGATAATGATGAGCGCTTCATCTTTTTCTCTAAGGCAGTGCTGGAAACAATCAAATTGATGGATAAATCAGTGGACATTATTCACTGTAATAATTGGTCAACAGCCTTAGTTCCGGTTTTCCTCAAGACGTTATACCATCGCTATAAAATATTTAAGCGTACAGCCACAGTGTTGACTTTACATAATGTTGCTTACCAAGGGATGTTTCCTCCCGAGTCTTTAGCGTTGACCGGATTAAACTGGAAATATTTACAGAGTGGGCTGGTTTCGCTTAATGGCCATTTTAATTTTTTAAAGGCGGGAATTGTCTATGCCGATATGCTCAACACCGTGAGCAGTTCTTATCGAAGAGAATTATGGACCCAAAAGCATAGTCATGGGTTAGCCTCTATTTTAAAGACCCGCCGCCAAGAGTTGATCAGCATTCGCAATGGCATTGATTATGAGCTTTGGGATCCTGCCCACGATAAGTACATTGCTTGGAATTATCAGCCAGGAGATTTAGAGGGAAAAAGGCGCAATAAACTTGATTTGATAGAGGAATTTCAGCTTGATCTACCGCCTAATCTTCCTTTATTAGGAACTTCTTTTTATTTATCAGAGAGAAAAGGGATTGATTTACTTTTAGAGGCAATGGACGAGTTGATGAAGCTGGACTTAGGGATGGCCATTCTTGGTAAGGGGGAGGAAATTTTTGAGCAAGCGCTGTTGTCGATGGTTAAGAAATATCCCCATCGACTTGGAGTGCGATTTGACTGGAGCCCAGCTCTTATCCACAAATTAGTGGCGGGAGTAGACATGTTTTTGATTCCCTCCTGGTCCGAGCCGTGTGGCTTAAATCAGTTGTATGGTTTTCGTTACGGAGCAGTGCCGATCGTCCGCACCGTAGGAGGGTTACAAGAAACAGTCCGCCATGTTGATCCGCAAACTGGACAAGGCACAGGCTTTGTGTTCCAAGAGCATACCTCTTTGGCCCTAATTCGAACAGTGCGAGAGGCCATTAGGTGTTACCGGCGTCCTTCCTTATGGCAGAAGATTGTTAGGCAAAGTGCACAACTCAACTTTTCATGGGAGATTCCCGCTAAGAAATACCTGCGTCTTTACTACCGGGCTTTACAGCGAGCCGGAATCCAAAAGAGAAGGTAGAAGTCGGCCGGGCTGCTAATTAACCATTTCTTACCCCAGCCCTGAATATCATTAAGGAAAGCATTTTTTGGTTAAGGGCTAATTATGGTAAAATAAAAAACTTTGAATGATCTTAGGTAAGTAGGAAGAGGCAAAAATGGAACCCAAATATGAAATTGTCATTATCGGAGCAGGGCCAGCCGGCCTGGCGGCAGCTATTTATGCTGGCCGGGCTCGCCGCAAAACGGTGGTGTTGGAAAAAGGAATTCCCGGAGGGCAGATTTTACTCACCGACTGGATAGAAAATTATCCCGGTTTTCCCGACGGGATAGGTCCCTTTGAATTGATGGAAAAATTCAGGCAGCAGGCCGAGAAATTTGGAGCGGAATTTAAAAGGGATGAAGTCAAAAGTATTTCTCGGGCAGGGAGAGGCTGGAAGGTTAAGGGACATGAAGATGAATACGACACTAAGGCCGTGATCATTGCTGCTGGTTCCATTTATCGCCATTTGGGAGTCAAGGGAGAAGTGGAATTGACCGGTAAGGGTGTTTCCTACTGTGCCACGTGTGACGGAGCTTTCTTTAAAGATAAAGTCGTGGGAGTAGTTGGGGGGGGAGATAATGCTTTGGAAGAAGCTCTTTTTCTGACTAAGTTTGCGCAGAAAGTTTATTTGATTCATCGCCGGAATAAATTTCGAGGCATTAAAATTCTTCAGGAAAGAGTTTTGGCCAATTCTAAAATAGAAGTTTTGTGGAATTCGGTGGTTAAAGAAATAGTTGGCCAAAAACGGTTGGAAAAGATCATTCTTTATAATCGCCAAAACCAATTAGAATCAGAATTGAGGCTGGATGGATTGTTCATTTCGATTGGAATGGATCCTAATACAGAATTTTTAAGGGGAATTTTGGAGTTGAATGAATATGGGGAAATAAAAGTTTCTTTCCAGATGCAAACTTCCCAGCCGGGCCTATTTGCGGCCGGTGATGTTACTGATGCTTGCCCCAAGCAAGTAGCCACTGCCTCTGGTTCCGGGGTGGCGGCAGCTTTAGCAGTGGAAGAATATCTTAGTCGTCTGGAGTAGACTTTTTTGATTGAGATATTATTTTTTCTAGTGCCTCCACCTGGCGTTGAAGACGTTTAAATTTTTTTAGGAGATCGTAGAGTTGAGGAACAGTCACCCAGACTTTTCGCCAGTCCATGATATTTAAGTGGGGAGAACCGGCAATTTTAGCTTTATCAGGCACACTTTTGGTGACCCCCGATTTAGCCGCGATTAACACATCGTCACCAATTTTGAGATGATCACTTAGTCCCACTTGGCCGCCCATGATAACCCGTTGGCCAACCTCCGTACTGCCAGCAATTCCCGTTTGGGCGGCAATGATCGAGTCGGCACCGATAAGTACGTTATGGGCAATTTGAACTAAGTTGTCAATCTTAACTCCGGGGCCGATACGAGTTGTCTCTAAAGCAGCCCGGTCGATGGTGGTGTTAGCCCCGATCTCGACATTGTCTTCAATGATAACTTTTCCAACCTGGGGGATAGGGATGGATTGGCCTTTTTCGTCTTGGAGGAGACCAAATCCATCAGCTCCGATTACAGCGCCAGGCTGAATTACGACACGATTACCAATTTGAGTGTCTTCTCTGATGGTCACCAAAGAGTGAATTAGACATTCCTGGCCGATAGAGACATCGGGATAAATGACCACCAAGGGGAAGAGGATAGTTTTTGGCCCGATGGTCACATTAGCTCCAATAACACAACCCGCCCCAATGGACACCTCTGGTCCTAATTTGGCCTGAGGATGAATAATGGCGCTCGGATGCACTCCTGGTTGGGGTTGATAAGGTTGAAAGACGATCTGGAGAGCCCGGACGAAGCTACGATAAGGGTGAGGGGAACGAATAATAGGGAGAGAAGGAGAGGCCTCGTCTTCAGGAATGATAGCGGCGGCAGCTTGTGTCTGATGGAGAAAAGGCCTCAATTTTTTCTCGCTCAGGAAGACGAGATCGCCAGGCTTGGCCGTAGTCAAACTAGCAGCTCCTTTAATCAGCACATCTCCTGGGCCTTCGTAGGGAAGGCCTAGCTGCTTCGCCAATTCCCTGAGGGTAATGGCTTTAAAACGTGATGATTTAGGCATGTTGTTGGTGAATCCTTTCGTTGAGCACCGCGGCCAATTCAGCTCCCCACAAAAGGATGACCAGAGAAAATGATATCCAAAGTAAGAAGAAAATAATTGATGTTAGAGTTCCTTGTAATAGTTTGGAAAGAACGATACCGATGGCCGATATATGAGCCACGTAAAAAGCAAAGAGTCTTTTGAAGACTTCCCAAAGTAAAGCGGCTACTCCGGCGGCAATGACAGCGGCTCGGGTGTGAACTTTAACTTCGGGAATGAATTTGTACAGGGAAAAGAAGACCAAGAAAGTCAAGGTGAAAGGGATTAAGTATTGGAGAAAAAAGTTGTCGATCAAGGAAACAATTTTGGGATTGATGTGGGTAGCGACAAATGGGCTTTCCCGGATAGTGCGATGGATGGCGGTCCAGATGGCGGTAATCGAGAGAGAAATTAAGAGAATTATCCCGATGATAAACATAATCATGTATTCCATCAAACGATTGTAGACGAATGATTTTTGGTAAGTGGCCTTGAAGATGAAGTTGATGGCGAAAATCAAATTGGAAAACAAGAAACTAGCGGCGACCAATGAACCGATTAAACCAAACCACCCAAGATTAGTTATATTTTTAGAGACAGCCTGAATCCGCTGGAAGAAATACGGGTCAAGTTTAGCAAAGAATTCGTCGGAAAAGATATTGAGGCTCCGAAAAGCTAGCTCGGAATTTCCCAGTAACTTGGTGGACATGTAGGCAAAAAGAGCAACTAAAGGAACCGAACATAACAGGGTAAAGTAAGAAATAGTAATGGCAAAATTCCCACATCGATCCTCATTGAATCTCCTGATGGTAATCTTGATGAGATTAACTAGCTGTTTGGCTTGATTGAGCAGCCAGGAAAACGAATCGTTTATGTTTCGCACGGATAATCAAGGCAAAGGGACATTTCCTCAGCTAATTTAAACGTACTTACCCCATTGGACCATGAGGATAATAATGGAGATTAGCAAGGCGTAGATAACCAAAGTTTCAATAAGAACCAGGCCGAAGATGAGCAGGAAACGGATGTGGGGAGCGGCCCCGGGATTGCGGGAAATACCTTCGACCGCACTACTAATGGCCTTGGCTTGGGAGAGAGCTCCCGCCGCTGAGGCAAGGGTTATGATGGCTCCACCAATAATAATGGACCATTGAAAAAGAGGAGTTTTGCCTCCCTCCGGGGATTGAGCTAGAGAAGGAGAGGCAAACAGAAGACAGAGAAAAATGGTTAAGAGAAATAATTTCCCATTTTTAGTCATATTTTCCTCCTAAATTTAATGTTCTTCTTCGTGAGCAACAGCGCCAGCAATATATATACAGGCCAACAGAACAAAAACAAAGGCCTGAATAACCGAGGTAAAAATAGCAATAGCCATAAACGGAAGCGGGAGAAAGAAGGGCATGATTGAAGCGATAATCACGATGAGTAATTCTTCGGCAAAAATGTTCCCGAAAAGTCGAATAGAAAGAGAAACAGGACGGGAAAAATGGCTGATTATTTCGATGGGTAGCAACAAAGGAGCCAAAAGAGGGATAGGTCCGGTAAAATGTTTAAGGTAGCGCAGGAGGCCTTGACTTTTTATTCCCTCCCAATGGTAATAAACGAAGACAACCAGAGCGCATCCAACCGTGACATTAAGTTTGCTGGTTGGCGACATCAATCCTGGTACTAGCCCTAATAAATTGGAGAAGAAAATAAAAAGGCCTACCGTGGCAATAACGGGCAAGTATTTACGACCTCCTTCTCCCACGGTGTCCTCTAGAAGTCCCTCAAAAAGTTCGATGCCCATTTCCAGAAAGCTCTGTTTTTTATTGGGAATGATGGTTAAGTGGCGGGAAGCAAGGCTGAAAAAGAGAACTAGAAACAGGGCAACGATGATAACCATCACCAGGTAATCAGGAAAAAGATGCTCCGGGTGAGCAACGTGCAATCCCAGTGCCGATAACAACGAAGCTAAAGGTTGGCCGAGATAGCGATTAATTATCTCAACAATAAACAGAGTATGTTCTAATTCTTCCATTTTCTCTGGCTAATAAGTCCATAAATAGCTTCGATCATGATGACCAGCAATAATAGCGAGAAACCAAGGGCAAAAGCTAGGACCCTTTTTTGATAAACCAAAATTATAATAAAAAAGACGAGGACAATCAATAACAGGCGCATGATATACCAAAAAAGAGAAAGGCGAATAGTTTTCTGTTGGTTTAGATTAGCTAGGGTTTTGGTCAGAGAGGCTTTCAGGCTCCAAAAACTGAGAGCTCCGAGTAAGCCTCCAAGCCAGAAAAGATAGGCCGTGGTGAAGTCAAAGAGAAGATAAGCGGGAAGAGATAGAAGAGAAGAAACTGCGGTGATCTCTAAAGGAATCCTCCTGAGGATGGTTTGTTCAATTCCGTTGGGGGAGATTTTTGTTTTATCCATTGATTTAACCCTTTAAAATATCTTTTAAAATCTATTAAAAGGTATATTAGTCTTTTTTTTCAGCGTAATCCATCAAGGAATAAATAGGGGCCAGCATTATTCTTCATGAGGGGGCATGTTTTTATTAATTTTTTGCACTGCTCTCAATAAATTTATTAAACCTGAGGCAATACCTAACACAGTAAAAACCAAAAGTAACCATGGATGAGTGCCGAATAATTTATCCAGCCAATAGCCGAAGAAGAGTCCCACGATAATCGAAGAGGGAAGGATTAAACCTAGAGAACTTAGTTCGGCAAGTCGACGCCACTTGGGTTTGAGTGAGCCCATTATTATTGCCTGATGTTTTCGCCAAAGATGCGGTTATTATTCCTTTAATATTATATTCTGTCAAGTAATGCGAAAGGTGATGATTGCCTAAGAATATGATATAAATATTAAACAAGGTGAATGATAATGAATTATTGGAAAGTTGGGTTATTGATTTTTGTCTTGGTTTTAAGCTTAAGCAGCTGCACAACGACGGGAGAAAAACAGAGTGACAACAGAGACTTAGATCCGGAGTATCAATATGAGAAAGCAGTGGTTGCTTATCGATATGGATTACCTGAGGAAGCTTTAAAATATCTACAAAGAACTTTAGAGCTTGCCCCTGAACACTCGGCTGCTTATAACCTCTTGGGTTTAATCTATTTTGACCAGGGGAATTTAAGCCAAGCCATCGGTTATTACCAGCAAGCTGTCGCCTTAAATCCGCAATTGGCCGAGGCTTATTATGGGTTAGGCCGGGCCTACGAAGAGTTGGGGGATAAAGAAAAGGCGCAAGAAGCTTACCGCCAATCTTATCAGCTCAAACCAACTCCAGAAGCGAGTTTTTCTTGGGCCAAATCTCTTTACGGGAGCCAAAGATTAGAGGAGGCTTTGACGGTTATCAATCAAACCCTGTCGGAAACTCCGTCAGTCCAGGGCTACAATCTCCAAGGAGTCATTCTTAATCACTTAGGTCGCTATCGAGAAGCAGTGAGAAGTTTTGAGCAAGCTTTAAAACTCGCCCCCGAAGATGAAGTGGCGGCGGTTAATTTAGGCGTGGCCTTAGTTAATTGCGGAGAAAAAGACCGGGCGCGTAAATTATTTGAGGAACTTTTGCCGAAGATAAAGCGTCCAGAATTAAAAGCTAGGGTAGAAGATTTTTTGCGTCAGATAAAAAAATGAGGCGGGGCTTAGCCTTGACCCAAGGAGTAAAGTGGTCTTTGTCGGGATGATGACCAAGAAGTAAGGGTATGGAAAAACAATGAGGAAGGCTTCTTTTTCTTGTTTGTTAGTTGGGGTAGTGTTCATGCTCTGGCTAAGTAACCAAGTTGTCTTTTGTTTTTCATCCCAAGAGATAAAAATAATAGCCCATCAAACCGAGCGAGTTAAAACTAGAATTTTCGCCCGGGGTAATGTGGAAATCCATTATAAAAACCTAAAACTCATGGCCGATGTGGTTGAGCTGGACACCGAGTCCAAAGATGTGGTAGCTGAGGGCCATGTGGTCCTTCACTTCCCCCAGGAAGTTATTTCCGCGGAAAGGCTAGAGTTTAACCTTGACTCTAAAGTTGGCGAGCTCCACCAAGTTCGTGGTTTGGTTCAGCCTACCATTTTTTATCAAGCCGAGTTAATTAAAAGAGATCTCAACGAAGTTTATCATCTCACCCAGGCTCAGATCACATCCTGTAGCCAACCTGTTCCTCGCTGGCTCTTCTCCTGTGCGAGGGCCAATTTTAAAAAAAATGAGTATATTGAAATGTGGGGGGCTTTATTTCGTCTCAAAAAAATTCCAGTATTTTACTGGCCTTACTTTCGTTATCCTTTAGGAGAGGAAAGGAAAACAGGTTTTTTGACTCCTCAATTAGGATACTCGGGAGTTAAGGGGCTCACTTTTTCCCAGAGTTTTTACTGGTCCCTCCGTCGTAACATGGATGCTACTTTCAATTTTGACTATTATTCAGCCCGAGGTTTCGGGGGGGGATTAGAATACCGCTATTTATTTTCTCCTGAGATCGGAGGCGAGGTTCGATTGTTTGGTTTTCATTTTACTGCTCCTGAAGAACTGGGGTATCCCGATAATGCTTACATCATCCGAGTTAAACACAACCAATCTTTACCTTTCCAGTTTAACCTTGTAGCTGATGTCGATTATCAAAGTTCTTTTGATTTCTTGCGGGAATTTGATAACAATTTTAAGAGGGCTCTGATTTCCAACCGGACTTCTCAAGTGTATCTGTCGCGAGCGTGGTCGTATTACAATTTAAGCGTCAGAGCTTCTCGTTTTGAGACTTATTTTCGCCAGCTCGACAACTCGGTGATTCGTTACTATTTGCCGCAGATAAACTTTAGTTCCACCAGGATGAATATTTGGGGTCCCTTGTATTTTTCCTTCGGCTCTTCTTTTATTCGCTGGGAGTATGGTTACCAGACGGCCTTTGAAAAAGGAAAGCAAAAGAAATCTCAAAGCTTGAATTTTCAGCCTACTTTGAGCGTGCCTTTCTCGTCAATCCCTTGGTTGACGGTTAATCTCTCGGGGTCAGCCAAGTTCAACTATTATTTCAACACCTATGCTCCCAATTCCAAAAAAGTTACCTCGGAACCTCTCTTTACCCAAAATTATCTGGGCAACGTGGAAATTATCGGTCCGGTTTTTTACCGGCTTTATTTTCGAGGAGGGGAACCCTATCTTAAACACATTTTTGAACCCTCTTTCTCTTATGTTTATGAAAGTCCAATTAGTGATTCAGAAAGAATTGTTACCACTTACTATTTTCTCCGCAATCATTATCTTCGTTACGGATTGACTAACCGCTTTCTGGTTAAACAGAGTGGGATGCCTCGGGAAGTATTTACCTTGGGGATTTTTCAAAATTATTATCTAGCCCCAGAGGAAAGCCCTCTGCAGCTTTATCGAGTCGAGGGAGAAATCCCTCGTTTTTCGGATATTAATGCCTTTCTGCGCTTTTATCCCGGCCGCAATACGAGTCTTGACTTCTCGGCGGGATTTAATCCTTATTATCATGTTTTCTCCAGCCTCAGGGTAAGTGCTAGCTTGGGACTTCCCACGGATGATTGGTTTTGTCGCCTCAATTGGTATAAAAGCTCTAATCCTTTTCGACCAGAATCTTTATTTAATCGACACCAGATTGGATTTTCTGGGGGAGCGAAAATTCCATCTCTTTCTCTTGAGGCCCAAAGCCAGATTGATTTCAACCTTCAGGAAAAAGAGCTTCTTTACTTGGGAGCTTTGATTACCTATCATTATCAATGTCTTGATTTTATCGCCGATCTTCGAGTATTTTATTTTCGGGAGAAACCCGAGGTTCAGTTTCGGATTTCTTTTGGACTGGGTAATATCGGCAAATCAACAGATTTTTTGGGGGGCATTAATCAATGAAATCAACAACCAGAGACCCTATCCCGATGAAAGGTTTAATCTTGAGTGGTGGCCAAGGCACCCGGCTACGACCGATTACTTTTACGCAAGCCAAGCAATTAGTGCCAGTAGCCAATAAACCAGTTCTTTTCTATGGGATTGAAGCTTTGCAAGAAGCGGGAATTGAGGATATTGGTATTGTCGTCGGGGATACCAAGGATGAAATCATCGAAGCAGCCGGAGATGGTCGGCAGTGGGGAGTTAAATTAACTTATATCGAGCAAGAAGCCCCTTTGGGCTTAGCTCATGCGGTTTTGGTGGCCGAGGACTATTTGGGTCAAACCCCCTTTGTCATGTACCTCGGCGATAATATCCTCAAAAGCGGGATTAAGTCTTTAGTGCAAGAGTTTCAAGATCAAAAACCCAATGCTCTTATCCTCCTTACCGAAGTGCCTAATCCCCAGATGTTTGGGGTGGCGGAATTAAAAGATGGGCAAGTTATTCGCCTTGTGGAGAAACCCAAACAACCCCGCAGTAACCTGGCTTTAGTGGGAGTTTATATGTTCGATCACTATATTTTTGAGGCCGCTAAAGCAATTAAGCCTTCTTGGCGAGGTGAACTGGAAATTACGGATGCCATCCAGTATCTAGTCGATCATGGTTATCGTGTTCAGCCCCATATTGTCTCTGGTTGGTGGAAGGATACGGGCAAGATCGAAGATCTTTTAGAAGCCAATCGCCTCATCTTAGAATCTATCGAAGGAAAAATTGAAGGCGTTGTGGATGGCGAGTCTCGCCTCAATGGCCAGGTGATTTTGGAGAAAGGAGCCAAGGTGGTCCGCAGCGTGGTGCGAGGTCCGGCGGTTATTGGTCAGAACACCAGGATAATTGATTCTTATATTGGTCCCTTCACTTCGATTCAGGCCAATTGTCGCTTGGTGCGGACGGAAATTGAGCATAGTATCATCTTGGAAGGAAGTGAGATTGCCGATATCGGAGGTCGAATTGACGATAGTTTAATTGGCCGCGGCGTTAAGGTTTACCGAGGCGAGGCGAAACCTCAGGTTTATCGTTTTGTGCTGGGAGAAAAGAGTGAGGTGGGACTTAAATAATAATTTCGAAGCAAAGGAGTGAAGATGATTGAGGGAGTATATGTCAAAAAATTGAGGGTCATTCCCGACGAGCGAGGGCGCTTGATGGAAATTCTTCGCTCAGACGATAAGCTGTTTCAGAAGTTTGGGCAAGTCTATATGACGACGACTTACCCGGGAGTGGTTAAAGCTTGGCATCTCCATCGACAACAAACTGACAATATTGCCTGTGTTCAAGGGATGATCAAGCTGGCTCTCTATGACTCTCGCCCGGAGTCAGCGACCAAGGGAGAAGTGAATCAATTTTATTTAGGAGTCCATAATCCCCTTTTAATTCAGGTTCCGCCGGGAGTTTATCATGGATGGATGTGCGTGAGCCAGGAGGAGGCCATGGTTATCAACATACCGACCGAGGTCTATAATTATGAGAAACCTGATGAATATCGGTTGGATCCCCACCAGAATGATATTCCTTACGATTGGAGAAGGAAAGATGGCTGAGGAAAGATCTCTGGCGGGCAAGAAGTTACTGATTACTGGCGGAGCGGGTTTTATCGGGAGTAATCTTATTCATTTTCTTCTCCAGGAGTATTCTGACCTTAGAATAATTAATCTTGATAAACTGACTTATGCTGGCAATTTGGATAATTTGCGCGACGTGGAAAATGATCCTCGTTACGAATTTATTCAAGGCGATATTCGAGACCGTGAGTTAGTGGAAAAGATAATGCCTCGTGTTGATGCCGTAGTTCATTTAGCGGCGGAAACTCATGTTGATCGTTCTATCCTTGATGCCGGGGAGTTTGTTTTAACCGATGTTTTTGGCACTTTTGTTCTTCTTGATGTAGCTCGCCATAATCAGTTGGAATTTTTCCTTCATGTTTCAACGGATGAGGTCTATGGAAGTCGAGAGACAGGATGTTTTTCCGAAGATGACCCTCTGCATCCTTCTTCTCCCTATTCGGCCAGTAAAGCCGGGGCCGACCGGTTGGCTTATGCCTACTGGGTCACTTATCATCAACCAGTGATGATTGTCCGGCCGAGTAACAATTATGGTCCCTATCAATATCCAGAAAAGTTTATCCCTCTTTTTATCACCAATGCTTTGGAGGAGAAACCTCTTCCTCTCTATGGAAGGGGGACCAATGTTCGGGATTGGCTTTTTGTCGAGGATCATTGCCGGGCTCTGGAGATGGTGATGATAAAAGGAATTCCGGGGGAAGTTTATAACATCGGATCTGGTAATGAAGTCCCTAATATTGAAGTAGCCCGCAAGATTACCCAGCTGCTGGGAAAACCCGAAAGCTTGATCAGGCTGGTCAAGGATCGCCCCGGGCATGATCTTCGCTATGCTCTGGATTGGGGGAAAATTAAAAGTTTAGGGTGGCAGCCCCAGGTGTCTTTTGATGAAGGCTTGCAAAGGACAGTCAACTGGTATACCCACCATGAAGAATGGTGGCGGAAAATCAAGGAAAAAAGCTTAGATTATCGCCGTTTTTATCAAAGTTATTATCAAGACCGTCAAGCAGAAGAATAAAAGAGCCTTAATTTTCCTGGTTGATTAGGGTATATTAGAAACTTATGTCCAGGTTAAAGGTGAAATATAGATCAACAGGAAATTCCTGCGCCGAAGAGAGAAAAGCTAAGAAAATTCCAGGCTACCTGGTCAGCCATGAGTAAGTTTGGAAAGTAATTAAGGAGGATGAATGAAAGTTCTTATCACAGGAATTACTGGTTTTGCCGGTAGTCATCTGGCTGACTATATTCTGGCCCACCATCAGGAGGTGGAAGTCTATGGTTTAGTCAGGTGGCGGAGCCGACGTGAGAATATTACTCATCTTGAGGGTAAAATTCTGCTGGTTGAGGGCGATCTTAAGGATATTGTCTCGCTAAAAAAAGCTTTAGTAAAAATCAAGCCGGATTGGATTTTTCATCTCGCAGCTCAAAGTTTTGTGCCCACGTCTTGGCAATGTCCGGCTGAAACATTTAGCATTAATGCCATCGGGCAAATCAATCTTTTTGAGGCTGTTCTGGATTTAGGACTTGAACCCAAAATTCAAATAGCCGGCTCAAGCGAGGAATATGGATTGGTCTTGGAAGATGAAATTCCGATGAAGGAGACCAATCCTTTACGGCCTCTTAGCCCCTATGCCGTGAGTAAAGTGGCCCAGGATCTGCTGGCCTATCAGTACTGGAAAAGTTACGGACTGCGGACGGTAAGAACAAGAGGTTTTAATCATACTGGGCCCCGGCGAGGAGAAGTTTTTATATGTTCCAACTTTGCCCGTCAGATTGCTGAAATCGAGAAAAAAAAGAGAGAGCCTGTAATCAAAGTGGGCAACTTGGAAGCCAAGCGAGATTTTACTGATGTTAGAGATATAGTGCGGGCCTACTGGCTAAGCCTGGAGAAAGGAGAAGAGGGAGAAGTATACAACATCGGTACCGGGCGAGCATATGCCATGAAGGATATTCTAGATATGCTCATTTCTTTGACTCAGGTTAAAGTTAACGTTCAAGTTGATCCTCAGCGATTACGTCCTTCAGATGTGCCAATTCTCCTGGCCGATACCTCTAAGTTCCGTCAATTAACTGGTTGGGAACCTAAAATACCCTTGCGCCAGTCTTTGGCCGATTTGCTGGATTATTGGAGAGAGAGGGTGTGAATCACCGCGTTTTTATCACCGGGGCCAGCGGTTTTGTGGGCCGTCATCTTATCCAGTTTTTAATTAGAAGAGGGGATTCAGTGGCGGGGACCTGTTTTCCCGAAGATCCTGCCAGTTGTCAGCTAGGCGATAATGTTCTTCTGGAACGGGTAGATATTCGTTCTAAAGACCAACTAGCGCCCTTAATTCAAGATTTTTCTCCCCATTGGGTTGTCCACTTGGCCGCTATCTCCAATGTCCGCGTTTCTTGGGAGAAACGGCAGGAAACCGTGGAGATAAATCTTCTGGGTACTCTTAATTTGTTGGAAGTACTTCGGGAGATGATTCCCCCACCCCGCTTGCTTTTTGTTAGTTCTTCAGACGTTTATGGAATTTTAGAACCCACGGATCATCCTCTCCGCGAGGAAGAGCCAATTCAGGTGGTCAATCCTTATGCTTTTTCCAAAGCTAGTGCCGAGATGCTGGTTCGATTTTATTCTCAGATTGAGGGAGTGGAGGGGATTATTATCCGGGCTTTTCCTCATACCGGCCCGGGTCAAAGCCCTCTTTTTGTTTGCTCTGATTGGGCCTACCAGATTGCCTCTTTAGAGAGAAAGTCTGGTGGTTTACTTAATATTGGCAATCTCGAAATTAAGCGGGATTTTACCGATGTTCGTGATGTTGTCCGGGCTTATGTGGCTCTCCTTGAGAAGGGTCAAGCTGGGGAAATCTATAATGTGTGTTCGGGACAACCTGTATCTTTGCAGTGGATTCTTGATACTCTTATTTCCTATTCTTCTTCCCCAATTCGAATTAAAGTTGATCCCCAGCGATTGCGAAAAGCTGATATTCCCCTTCTCTACGGGGACAACACCAAGTTGAGAACAACCACCGGATGGCAGCCTGAGTACCCTTTAGGGCAGACCTTAAAGGATTTACTAGATTACTGGCGTTTCCAACTTAAAGGGGGGAGTAAGAAGGGGTTTCCAATTTAGATCAAATATTTAGTTCTAGTTGTTTTTCATGGATGAGGCGCCGTTCTCTTTCAATCTCTTCCAATATTTCGGGAGTAACATCACCGGTAGGATAACGTCCGTCAAAACAAGCTCCACAAAAGTGTTTTAGGTGGGGGTTGAGGGTGTGGACTGCCTTTTTGAGGTTTTCAAGACGCTGATAGATAACGATGTCGGCCCCGATTTTCTTGGCTACTTGGGTGGGAGTGGCGTTTTGGGCAATGAATTCGGTTTTGGTTTGCATGTCAATCCCGTAAACACAGGGAAAACGAAGCGGCGGCGAATAAGAAGCAAAGTATACTTTTTTGGCCCCACACTCGCGGACCATCTGGACGATAGCCCGCGAAGTATTGCCGCGGACAATACTGTCATCGACAAGCAGAACACGGCGGTCTTTGAGTTCAGAGGCAATTGGATTTAGTTTTTGGCGAACTGACATCTGGCGGGAATTGTCGGAGGGCATGATAAAGGTGCGGCCGATGTAACGGTTTTTAACTAAAGCTTCCCGATATTTGAGATTTAACCGCCGCGCAATTTCTATGGCTGCATCACGGGCTGAATCAGGCACGGGAACCACCACGTCAATGTTGAGGTTTAATTGGCTGATATCGGCAGCTAAGTATCTGCCTAAGAGAACCCGGCAGCTGTAAACGTTCACTCCATCGATGAAGGAGTCCGGCCGGGCAAAGTAGACCCATTCAAAGAGGCAGGGATGATGAGGTCGGCGAAGGAGACGGCGACGATGTAAATGGTGATTACGGTCAATGAATAAAACTTCCCCCGGGAGAATGTCTTCAATGTGAGAAAAGTTCATGATGTTTAAACTGACTGTCTCGGAAGCCACGGCGTAAGAAGGAAGAAGCCCATCATCACGACGGCCAAAGGCAAGGGGTTTGATGCCAAAAGGGTCTCGAAAGGCGACCAGCCCTTCTCCAGCGACATAGCCGACTACCGAATAGCTCCCACTGACCTGGCGGAAGACCCCCCGCACGGCTTTGAATATGTGTTCGGGCTGAAGCCTTTTCACTTTCAAGGTGGCTAATTCTTGAGCGAAGAGGTTGAGGACTACTTCCACATCATTGGTGGAGTTAATGTGACGATGGTAACGATCGAAAAGAAGTTGTTTCAAATCGGCGTAATTAATGACGTTGCCGTTGTGGGCCATCGCAATACCGAAAGGTGAATTAACAAGAAAAGGTTGGGCGTCTTCACCTCTCCCCCCTCCGATAGTGGGATAGCGGGTGTGTCCAATTCCGACGTTTCCTTTAAGACGAAGGGCATGTTCGGGAGTAAAAATGTCTCTGACCAGACCGTTACCTTTTTTCAGGTGAAATTGACCATCATAAGTGATGATACCCGCGGAGTCTTGTCCTCGATGCTGGATGGCGAGCAAACCCTGGTAGAGATCAAGAAAGACATCTTGGTTACCAATAATACCAATTACTCCACACATGGTCCTTTATTAATTATAAAGATAATTGCTTACTAAGTGAATATTAAATTAAAACTTAGCAACATAATTTTACGAAAATAAGTAATTATGGTGGCGTAAGCCTGCTAGAAGAAAGCAAGATAAATAGACTTAATCTTCAAGAGAATCAGTTATTTCTTGGATAGAGGCCACGGCGGTCCCGATTTTACCCACGACAACACCAGCGGCAAGGTTAGCGAGGAACGTTGCTTCTTGGATGGAGGCTCCGGATAAGAGGCTCAGAGCCGTGACCGCAATCACGGTATCTCCAGCGCCGGTGACATCATATACTTCTCTCGCCCTCGTGGGGATATGAATTGGAGAGCTTGCCTGTTCAAACACGGTCATCCCCTTTTCTCCTCTTTTAATGATCAAGTATTTAGTTTGGATTTTGGTCATTATTTTTTGGCCAGCGGCTTCGATCTCGTCATTTTGGTTACAGGGATGATGGACAATTTGGGCGCATTCATGGTGGTTAGGAGTAATCACCGTTACTGGCGAAAAGAGATAAAAATTGTCTACTTTAGGATCAACAAAAACCGGGATATTTTTATCTTGGCAGATAGTCAGCACCTTTTTCAGCAAGGCCGGGGTGAGTAGTCCTTTATTGTAATCGGAAATAATCAAGCCTTCGAATGATTCTTTTTGAAGAAACTGGGCTATTTTTTCTTCGATTTCCGGGGTAATTGGCTTTTTTTGCTCAAAATCGACTCTTACCACTTGTTGGTGGTGGGCGATTATTCTGGTTTTAACGATAGTCGCCCTTTGAGTGTCGATAATAATACCTCGACTATCCGAGACGTTATTCAGGATCCAATCTCCTTCTCGGTCTTGGCCGATAAGACTGACTAGCACGGGCTGAGCACCGAGGGCCTGAAGATTATGAGCCACGTTACCTGCTCCGCCTAAACACAAGGATTCTCGGGTAACTTCGACCACGGGCACAGGAGCTTCGGGAGAGATGCGGGATACTTTCCCCCAAATATACTTATCGAGCATCAAGTCGCCTAGGACGAGAATTTTCCGTTTGGCAAATTTAGTCGTAATTTTTTCAATTCTAGCTAGCGAGAGATCATGCATTAGTCATTCTCCTTTTCGACCCAAATGGGGTTAGAGATTATCCAAGGAACTTCGGGGCGAAGAGGGCTTTTTTCCTGCAAATAGACTTCAACTCGATAGACCCCCGGACGGCGGATGGGCAAACTGGTATCTTGGGCATTACTTTTCATCAAACTTTGGCCATTGAAAATAATATTTATCTGAAATGAAAAGTCAAAAGGGGCCTTCACTCGCAGGTAGAGAGAGCTGTTTAGCTTGAGCCGCCTCCCCATCGAGTAGTGTTGAGCGCCATCTTCTACCCAGAAGCGGAAACCATCTGCTTCGGCTGCGGCTTCCACCGCGTTGTAAAAACAACCATTCTTCAGGGCGCGCTTGACTTGTTGGCTAGCTGTAGAGAAGGCAGATGAAAGAGGATTGTCCAGAATAAGGTGGAGATGAAAAAGAGAAAAGAGTTTCTTATACAGCAAGTGAGCATCGGTGGCAAAATAGCCGTAAACTTGTCTTTCGCGACTTAAGGAGTCCCAACGTAGTAGATTCTGTTGAGGGAAAGAAAGCAACTGCAAAAAAAGAGGCCGGGAGTTCAAAAACAGGAGGGGGAGATAAGGAAGCCCTTTGGCCAGATTTTTTCTGAGCATTGAGTCAGCATTAACTACTTCCAGACCATTATAAACGAATTGGCGGCCCCAAGACCATTTCGTCTTGGAGTAAGGATGGGCGATGATGGTTATCCCTTGGAGCGTTTGAATTTGCCAGGCAGCTTCTTCGGCTTGGTTAGAGAGCAAAGCGGATGGTTCATTGAAAAAAAGGCCGACCAGATGTCCTCGGTTAACCGAAAGCTCTGATCCGGCGAAAACAAAAAGGCCGTTCTGGCTGCCTTGGAAGCTCAAAGAGGCGAAATTGGGACGCCCATGATCAGTCAAAATAATAAAATCTAATCCGGCTTGGGAGGCAAGACGACTGATTTTTTCAGCCGAGGCCCGACCGTCAGAAAAGCGACTGTGAAGATGATAAACTCCTTCTGGTTCGAGCGGATTCGATTGGTCTTTTCCAAAGCTCTTAAAATCAGCCTGAACTTTGAATAGCCAGAGAGAGTAAGCCGCAATGGCTAGCCCAAGGAGGGAAAACCAGATTTTTTTCTTGTTAGTCATGGCGGAGATTAATCCCGAGGGTGATAGGTAAGGGGTTGGTGCTGGGCAAGAGCAAAAGGAAAGGTAAGCAAGGCCAGAAAAAGGGTAACCACTTCTGAATCTCCAAAATTGTACTCGAAAAGTCCGGCTACAAAAAAGGCGAACAGCAAACTCAAACTAGCCACAGATTGGAAATAGAGTAAATTAGGGGGATGCTTTTTCAATAACTTGATTAAATCCCACCCGGCAAGGATGAGAAACACTAGCCAGGCAGCTAAGGAAGGAAGACCTCTCTCGGCGGCAATTTGGGTTAAGTTATTGTGGAGGTGAACATTGGTTCGGGCTTCTTCTGAGAGACCATATTTGGGGTTTTTAAAAACCACATCCACCGTGTCTGGCCCCGTTCCCCATAATGGATATTCTTTGATGATTTGGAGGCCAGCTTTTAAGTACTCAATCCGGATTCGGTTGGAATAACTCTTGGTACTGAAGATACTCAAAGCTCTTTTCTTGATTGGCTGGGGGCTGGCCAGGAAAATTAGAGCCAGCATAACCGGTAAGAGGAGTAATAACTTGGGGCGATAATAATAAATGACCACTGAGGCCCCCACGATCAGGCCGAGCCAGGCACTTCTGGTCTGGGTTAGTAAAAGAACAACAGTGGCCACGCCAAAGGCAGTGGCCCAAAGGTACTTTAATTTTTGTTGGCGAGGGAGAAAGAGAAAAAAGGTTAAAGCTAAACAGCTAAAGAGAAGAAGCAGACCAGCTTCCGTCATGTAATGCCCCATAAAACCACGAATTCTTTGGTCGGGAGGAAGGAAAAAGAGGAATTGAAAAAAAGAATAAATAAGATTAGCAGCGGCAGAAATTAAAATTATCCGATTGGCCTCGGTAACATTCTTGGCGCTTTGAAGGGCAACAATCGTAAGAGGCACAACTAAGTATAACAATAACTCCCGGGAATCTTTAAAGCTGGTGGAAGGGCTCTGAGAGAAAAAGGAGGAGATTAAGGATAAGCCGGCATAAACCAACAGGGCCCAAAAGAAACGGGGCCAGCGGGGCCATTTCTTTTGAGAAAACCAAAAGATGATAGTTACTCCTAAACTCAAAGCCAGGAAGATCTGACTGGACGAAATAGAGATAAACGAAGTTAACAAATAAAGTCCGAAAGCAAGATAAATGATCCTTTTCAGTGGCGACATTGACTAGCCTCTATTTTCTTTGTCTTGGTCTGAACTGTCAACACTAACTGAGATTTCTTCCACCATCTGATTCACAGCTTGCCACACCTCTTGGGGAGATATGGTGCGCAGACAAGGGAAATTATCGAGGGTACAGTGGCGTTGGCGGCAGGGACGGCAGTTATAGGGGCGCTCAAGGATAGTAGCTTTAGCTTGCCAGGGCCCGAAATGGGCAGGAAGAGTAGGGCCGAAATAGACTACGAGGGGCAAACCCGCCGCAGCAGCAAGGTGCATGGGGCCAGAGTCGGGCCCGATAAAGAGAAGGGCCTGTTGAAAAAAATAGTAGAGTTCCCGAAGAGAAAAAGCATTCACTAGATTTAGCACTGAAACAGATGGTTGAGATTTAAGCTGGTCCATTAATAGCTGGGCCGAAGGCTTATCTTCAGGGCCGCCGACTAGACAAAGGGGAAAACTGGGTTTTTGCTGGTTCTGTAATTGCAAAAAAAGTGACAAATTATCTTGCCCCCAGTGGCGAAACTCATTACCAGCCCCCACATGGAGAACCAAGAAATTTTTCGCATGGAGAGAATGTTGAGCTAAGAGATGATGAACCTTTTCTTTTTCAGCAGGAAGTGGTTCGGGTAAGGTTAGAGGGGGGAGAGAAATTACTTCCCGGCCTAGGGCCCGAATGAGATTGAGATGGTTTTCAGCGCTATGGATGGGTTGGGCTTCACTTCCCCGGGGAATGGAGAAGTCGTAAAACCAATGTTTTCCAGGGAGTCGATAGCCGATTTTTTGCTGGGCCGGAGTGAACAAGACGATGGAGAAGGCTCGCGGGCCGCCGTGGAAATCGATAATGAAGTCGTATTTTTCCCTCCGCAAACGGCGTAAGAGGCTGATAAATTCCAAGATGCTAGGCTTAGGGGGCACGATGATCGCTTGGTCAACTCCCGGGTGATGTTCGATGAGTTGAGCATAGGGCTTTTCCACTAAATAATGGACTTCGCTTTCCGGCCAGGCTGTTTTTAAAGCCATTAAGGCAGGAGTGGTGAGGACAATATCTCCTATTCTTCGGAGCCGGAGACAGAGAATTTTTATCAAAGGGGGTTATTTATTCCTTAACGGGACGATCAGGTTCAATTTTGGCTTCGTCGATGAGCATCACCGGGATATCATCTTTAATGGGATAGACCCGAAAGCATTTTACGCATTTTAACCCTTGTTCATCAGCCGTTAGTTTTACTTCGGTTTTACACAAGGGACAAGCAAGAATTTCCAATAATTTTTCGTTGATGGCCATAATTGCTCCTTAATCGATGATTGAACGTATTATCATACCAGATTTGTTAGTTGGATTTAAGAGCTCGTTTGATCTTGGAGGAAGAGGGTTTCTGATTGACGGGGCTAAAAAGATAATGCTATTTTAATGGTCGATGGCCAGGGAAAGAAAACCAGGGGACCCTAGTTTAGATCAAGTTGAGGTGCACTTTGAAGAAACTGGTTTCCAAGGGAGGATAGGCCGTGAATTTGATGGGCCTCAACTGCGAGAGTTTCTCCGGCGAGGTTCTCGCCTATTTAGTTACCCCGGAATTGAATTGATTGCTAAGGGTCGTAATCGGGTGGGGATATTAACTATCTCGTGTCCAAATGGGCAGCCAGAGAAATTGGTGATTAAAGAATTTCGTGTAGTCGGATTAGACCGGCTCAAAACTTTTAGACGTGCTTCCAAAGCTTATAAAGCCTGGCAAGGAGCGCTGGAACTTTTGACTCACCAAGTCTTAACTCCCCAGCCAGTGGCTTTTTTAGAGAAGCGCCAAAATGGTTTTGTTAAGGAGGCCATTTTTATCACCCGGATGATCCCCGAAGCCTCTGAAATCAGGGGACTTCTCCGGACGAGACGGGGAGAGGACCTTAGGTCTTTGCTGAGGGATTTAGCCGAATTTTTAAGGCAACTTCACCAGCGCTGTTTACTCCATCGGGATCTCTCCGATGGTAATATCATGGTGGAAGAGAGAGGCCAACAGCGAAAGTTTTATTTACTTGATACTAATCGGTTAAAGAAAAAGAAAAGACTTTCCTCCTGGTCAGCCATTAAGAGCTTAATTAGAATCGGAGTTCCCCCCGCCGAGCAGAAGTTTTTCCTGCGTTCTTATTTGGGTCTTGCTCACCTACCTTTCTCTGCTTGGGCTTGGTATAAGATTAATAAAGAATGCTTTAACTTTTATCTGAAGTTTAAAAAATTTCTGGGCTTGAGAAAAATAGTCCAGCGTTTAAGAATCCAGTGACATGACCGTTTATTCTTTTGATTGGAATCCGTTAACTGATCAACCGCATAATGTTGCTTCCCGGCGGGAACGCTTATTGGTTCACCTGCGGAATATCAAAAGCTATTTGTCTTTACTCCCCCCCAATTTGAAGCGTCTGTATCCGATGGTGAAGCTGTATTATGATTACCGGAGGCAGCTTTACCAACAACCAGTTGCTTTTGATGCCTTGGGGGGAGTTGCCGTGAGTCCCCGGGCCCTACCGGCCGAGGAAGCCCTCACTTATTTAAAAGAATTGGGAGTTCAGCGCACCCTTGTCCGGTTGCCTTCGTGGGAGAGAGAAAAGCTAGCTTCTTACCAGGATTATATTCAGATTTTGAGAAAAGGGGAGATGGAAGTTATGGTGGCTTTGTTACAAAACCGCGATGATGTTCTTGACCCGGCGCGCTGGGAGGGTTTTCTTTTAGAAGTCAGAGATGCTCTAGATGGATTATGCCGGGATATAGAAATTGGTCATGCATGGAATCGCACTAAGTGGGGAATCTGGACTTATCAAGAATACTTGCAGTTGGCCCGGCCAGCTTTTTCCTTGATTAAGGAAAGTGGATTTCGTGCTTTAGGGCCGGCGGTTATTGATTTTGAGTTTCATCTTTATCCCCCGGTTCTCCAGGAGATTGATTTTGAGCCCGTGACTTCTCTTTTGTACGTTGACCGAGTGGGGGCTCCTGAGAATAAACAATTTGGCTGGAGTACTTCGGCCAAAGTAGCCTTGTTGAAAGCGATGGTTGACGGGGCTACTGATAAGAAAAGAGAACTCTGGGTGACCGAAGTTAATTGGCCGTTGGCCGGAACCGGAGATTATTCACCGGCGGCCGGGAAGCCTAACGTGAGTGAAGAAGAACAAGCTAATTTTTTGGTGAGATATTATTTGTTGGTGGGAGCCACGGGCTTAGTGCGACGGATTTACTGGTGGCAACTAGTGGCCCCAGGCTATGGACTTATTGACTCGAGAGACAAAGTTTGGCGCCAAAGGCCAGCTTATTACGCTTTAAAGACCATGACCCGTATACTTGAAGGAGCTCAGTTTCTGAAGGTTGTTCCTGGTCTTGGCAGTTATTGCTTCTTATTTGGTAAAAAGGAGCAAAAAATTGCTGTTTGTTGGCGACACCATGGGGAACAAAAGGTGAAATTACCTTTTTTGATCGACCAGGGAATCACCAGAGATGGTGAGTCTTTTTCTGTTTCTTCATCGGAGATGGTCATCAGCGAGCGACCAGTTTACCTTTTTCTTCGTCAAGAAGAGACCGAGGAGAGCGGAAGATGAAACGGCATTTTTTTCAACCGCAAGAAGTGGCTGATTATGAACGAAAACGTTATCGCCGGTGGGATCAACGGCTGGTCCATCAGCGAGAGATAAGGATAATTGGCAAATTTTCCCGATTAGTAAAAACTGCCTGCCCCCTTATCCTGGATTTGCCTTGTGGTTATGGCCGTTTTTCTCCTTTGCTGCACCAGTTGGGATTGGCGGTAGTCAGTGCTGATTTGTCTTTGGCCATGGTGCAGCGGGCCTTGAGTCGGGGGCATGGCTCGCCTCAATCGGCGGGAGTGGTAGCCGACGCTCTCCAGGGGCTACCGTTTCGAGATAACTCTTTTGGCCTTGTTCTCGTCATGCGGTTTTTTCATCATCTCCATCATCCCCAGGAAAGAAAAATCGTCTTGTCTGAGATTGCCCGAGTGACGACAGGAGATATCATCCTTTCCTTTTACCGTTTAAATTATCTTCATCTCTTTCAGCGGAAAATTAGAAAGTGGCTGAAGAAGACTCCGACCAAGATTAAAATGATTTCTTGGCGAGAATTGGAGAGCGAGCTAGCGGCGGTGGGTTTAAAAGTTCGCCGGCGAAAAAATATATTTCCCTTTCTTCACAGTCAGGTTATTGTCTGGCTTCAAACCTCAAAAGCGAAAACGAAGTCCTAACCGGAAAGCCACTCCGGAGAGAGACAATTTTGCCGGGTGAGCTTCCGTCACTCCCGCTTCGGTGGGTTTTTTAGCCCGGATAAAAAGCAAGGGATGGGTAATTTGGGCGCTAACTTGTGCCTGATAGAGATAGAGAAGACCTTTTTCTTCGGACTTAAAGCCTGAAGATTCTTGGTAAATGTTGGTCCCTTCAAAATTATTAAGTTGGGCATATTGACCTTCAATTTCCGTAAAAAAGTCCAAATAAGGAGCTAAATTGAATTGCCAACCTAAAGTGCCGGTCAAACCGAGATCATGGGTTGTTGATTCTCCTTGCCAACTTACCCAGGAGTCACCGCTTTCGAGGCGGTAGTGGTAGTTTATGTGCGCCGTGTAAAAATCTAGGCTACCGCCCAAATAGAGATGAGGATGAGGAAAGAGAGAGATGAACAAGCGCAGAGGAAAAGCCTTAATTTCCGGTCGGATGATTAAATTATCGGCGGCTGGTTCTCGGTTGAAAGTTAACCGATTTTGGGTAGCCTTTTGTAAGTAATCAAGACCTAAGCCCACCCTTACTTGCGGGGTTAAATCGTAACTGATTTGACCTCCAAAGAGAGGCCCGAGGTGAATTTGAGTAACAGTCTCGGCTGGCTTTATTCCCGATTTATCCCGATAAAAATTGGCTAGCCCGGTGGTGCCAGCGTTGACATCATCTCCCGAGAAGTAAAGCAGGCCACTTTCGAGTCGAAAACCAAAACGGCGAGAGGAGGGTGAAGGATAAGGCCTGGTTGTGGGAGAAGGAGGCTTCGCGGGAGAAATAACTTGTTCTTTAGTTGGAACGGGTTGTTCTTTAGGCTTTTTCTCTTTTTTTTCTGCCTTGACTACCGGGGTCGAAGATTGGGTGCCAGTTTCTTTTTTTTGGCTAGGGGGAGGGG
>Ga0209834_10000015_pt1 | contig 93588 bp, 83 predicted proteins | sample Mar14236cmmetaG_FD_184134 | JGI IMG/M metagenome (GOLD analysis project Ga0209834, IMG submission 184134) | Marine hydrothermal vent microbial communities from Guaymas Basin, Gulf of California to study Microbial Dark Matter (Phase II) - Marker... ... | reverse complement strand
CATGAAGTCGCCATAACCCTGCAATGCCGCTACTTTGGTGATAGCCGCTGTTAAGGTTGTCTTCCCGTGGTCAATGTGGCCCATGGTGCCCACATTCACGTGCGGTTTCGTTCGTTCATAATGTTCTTTCGCCATAATTCTTCTCCTGACCTAAATAATAACTATCTTGTCTAGGCTAATTTCAGTAAGGATTCTATTCTCCACCAACAATCTTCTTCGATAATTCCTCGGATACTTTTGAATAATGGTCAAACTCCATTGTAAAAGCGCCCCGCCCTTTGGTTGCAGATCGCAGTTCTGTAGTATAGCCGAACATTTCAGCTAGCGGAACCATGGCGCGAATTCCCTGGGTACCTCCGGGGTGGGCATCCATGCCCTGCACATCTCCCCGGCGGGAATTTATTTGACCAATTATATCACCCAGAAAATCTTCCGGAATGATTACTTCCACTTTCATGATCGGTTCCTGCAGAACCGGTCTTCCTTTTTGGACTCCCTGCCGGAAGGCCATCGACCCAGCCATTTTGAATGCCAGATCGCTGGAATCCACGTCGTGGAATGAGCCGTCTACCAAAGTAACTTTTATATCAGTTACCGGGTAACCGGCAATAACACCTGATTCTGCGGCAGCCATCACACCTTTCTGGACCGCCGGAATATATTCACGGGGAATTGAGCCGCCCCGGATCACTTCCTCAAATACGATCCCACTGCCAGCTTTAGCTGGCTCTAAATTCAATACTACATGACCGAACTGGCCGTGACCACCTGACTGTTTTACATGGCGGTAATCAACTTTTTCAACCGGTCTGGTAATGGATTCTTTATACGCTACCCGCGGTCGTCCGACCCGAGCCTGTACTTTGAATTCACGCAGCATGCGGTCAACCAGCACCTCCAGGTGCAGTTCGCCCATGCCTGAGATCAAAGTTTGGCCAGTATCTCCATCCACCCGGACCTGGAATGTGGGGTCCTCTTCAGATAATTTCTGAAGCGCGGTGGCCAATTTGTCCTGGTCCGCTGTGGTTTTTGGCTCAATAGCAACCATGATCACCGGATCTGGGAAAGAAATATTTTCCAGGATGATCGGGGATCCGATCTCGCACAATGTATCGCCAGTAAAGCTGTTCTTTAATCCAAGCACGGCGGCGATATCTCCTGCCCCGGCTTTGGTGATGTCCTCTCTGCGGTCGGCGTACATGCGGATCAATCTTCCGATGCGTTCACGTTTGCCTTTGCTGGAATTGGATACCGTTGTACCCTGTTCTATCTCGCCGGAGTAGATCCGGATATAAGCCAGTCGTCCAACATATGGATCGGTGACAATCTTAAATACCAGTCCACTGAGCGGTTCACTATCATCCGGTTTGCGGGTGAGGATCTCTCCGGTTTTTGGATCGCTGCCTTCAACTGGTGGAATATCCAACGGTGAAGGCAGGTAATCAATAACAGCATCCAATAAAGGCTGTACACCGGTGCTGATCAATGAACTGCCGCATAATACTGGCGTCAATTCGTTTGAGATCACAGCAGCCCGAAGAGCTGATTTCAACTCTTCTTCGCTGATCTCTTGTTCTTCAAGGAATTTATTGGTAAGAACTTCATCGGTTTCGGCAATAACCTCCACCATCGCAGTGCGGGCGCTTTCCACCTGTTCTTTCAGATCTTCCGGTATTTCTATTTCTACAGGAGCGGTGCCTTCATGATCTTCCCAGATAAACGCCTTCCGGGTTATTAGGTCTACCACACCTTTGAATTGGTCTTCTTCGCCAATGGCAACCTGAATCGCAATTACGTTGGCTCCCAGGCGCTCATGGATCATTTCTACCGTGCGCTCAAAGGCGGCACCAACGCGGTCCATCTTGTTGACAAAACAAATGCGGGGCACTTTATAGAGGTCCGCTTGTCTCCAAACGGTTTCGCTCTGAGGTTCTACTCCCTGTACCGCGTCAAAAACAACAACCCCTCCGTCAAGTACACGAAGGGATCGCTGAACTTCTGCTGTAAAGTCGATATGACCAGGAGTATCGATAACGTTTATCAAATGACGCTTCCAAACAGCAGATACAGCAGCAGAAACGATGGTGATACCTCGTTCTCGCTCCTGGTCCATCCAGTCGGTAACCGTTGTCCCATCATCGACAGAACCAATCTTATGCGTTTTCCCGGTGTAAAAGAGAATCCGCTCGGTCGTGGTAGTCTTCCCCGCGTCGATGTGGGCAATGATACCTATATTTCGGAACTGCTCTAAAGCGTATTTTCTTGCCATACTTCCCTAAATCTATCTACAAAACCTATACTCGAAAATGAGAGAACGCCCGGTTGGCTTTTGCCATTCTGTGGGCTTCTTCCCGCTTGCGGATTGCTAGGCCTTCATTATTAACTGCGCTCAGAAACTCATCAGCCAGGCACTGGTCAAATGGTTGTCCTTTCCGTGCCCGGGCTGCTTCCAGAAGCCAGCGGGTGGCCAGTGTGAACTGGCGGTGGGTCGGAACTTCCATTGGGATCTGGTATGTCGCACCGCCGATCCGGCGGGGGCGGACTTCCATCCGCGGGGATGCATTCTGGATGGCCTGTTCAAATAATTCAACCGGGTCTTTTCCGGTTTTTTCAGCCATGATGTCAAATGCGCCATAAACCAGGCTTGCTGCAACGTTCTTTTTTCCTTTTTTCAGGACATGATTGATGAAGGTCTGTACTTTTACATTGTTGTAACGTACATCCGGGTCAATCTTTCTCCTGTCAGCATTTCTCCGTCTCATCTGTTTTCTCCGTCAAGTTATAAAAGCTCTTAATAAGGACACAAAAAGCTTAGGGGGCCTTGGTTCCATATTTGGATCGACTCTGTTTGCGGTCGTCCACGCCGCTGGAGTCCAGCACACCGCGAACAATGTGGTAGCGAACACCAGGCAAATCTTTCACACGTCCACCGCGGACTAGAACAACAGAGTGCTCCTGAAGACCATGGCCCTCACCAGGAATATAGGCAGTAACCTCGATACCATTGGTCAACCGTACACGGGCAATTTTGCGAAGAGCCGAGTTCGGTTTTTTAGGTGTCATGGTTCTAACAATGGTGCATACCCCACGTTTCTGGGGAGCCCCTTTGTCCTGCCAAATTCTACGCTGCTTCATAGAGTTAAATGTATAACGCAGCGCAGGGGCTTTCATCTTGGTTTTCTTATCTGTGCGTCCTTTGCGGACTAATTGATTAATAGTTGGCACATTTGCCTCCGTACCTAATCCTGATCACTTTTCAAATATCAAGGCCATCGATTTTGCTAGATGGCCTTGGATCGCTCAAAAACCCTTATTCAATCAATCGTTTCTGCCTCATGTATGTTGAGGCAACGACTTAGAATTCTAGCACGCCGTTAGTGAAGCGTCAAGCCAGTCCATCTCAAATATCCTGGCGATTCCGAGAGAGGGGAAACGGTTTTAGCGGTTTCCCAATCCCAGCAATCCTGTACTCATGCGCGGTATTTGCGCCCTGCTGTCTTCCTTACCAAAACTAATTATTTCGCCTTCTTCGGTGACTGCTTCAATAGCCAGACCAAGGCTCTGCATTTCTTTCACCAGCACCCGGAAAGAAGCCGGGATGCCAATATCCTCAATTGGTTCACCTTTCACGATCGCTTCATAGGCCTGCACCCTACCCACTACATCATCGGATTTCACAGTTAGCATTTCCTGCAGTGTGTGAGCGGCGCCGTAAGCTTCCAGAGCCCAGACCTCCATCTCACCAAATCGCTGACCGCCAAATTGGGCCTTACCACCCAGCGGCTGCTGGGAAACCAAACTGTAAGGACCTGTGGATCGGGCGTGGACTTTGTCCTCAACCAGGTGGTGCAGTTTAAGGATGTTCATCACACCCACAGTAACCGGGTTGTGATAGGGATTTCCTGTTTTGCCATCATAGACCAATTGTTTACCGAATAATGGAAGAGGAACTCCCGTTTTTGCAACCAGCTTATCAGCCATTTCTCGCAGGGCTCCAGTATCTTTATTATCAAGCTTCTTTGATTTACCACCAGATACAGTGCTGATCCACAATTTCAGGCAGGCATCCACTGTTCTTACATCCTGGGCATCTCGTTCGTTACTGGGGATCTCTTTATCTTCAAAGAACAGGATCTCCTCTGGTTCATAACCATGATCACGGAGCCATTCTCGCAAGACAGATCGGCGGGCATAGATCTCATCAGAAACGAGTTTATAAACGTCATAATCCCGTTCACCAAGCCAGTTTTCAAGGTAAAGCCGTCGGGCTTCATTATTATCCTGAATATCTTTGGAGTCATAATCAAATCCATCCAGCCATTCCCAGGCTTTCTTTTCTGCATCCATCCAGGCCTGATCCATCATCCAGGCTCTTGCCAGTTCAGCTTCGATCTCACTCTCCCGGGCGCCGTCAAATACAGGGGTAACTGCCACAAACCCAAGTTTTCTGGCAGCCCAACCCAGATGGGCTTCTAGCACCTGGCCGATATTCATACGTCCAGGCACACCGGTAGGTGACAAAAGCATATCAATCGGGGTTCCATCTTCAAGATAGGGCATATCTTCCACTGACACGACCGTGGAAACAACACCTTTGTTCCCGTGGCGTCCAGCAATTTTATCTCCGGCGGTAATGCGGCGTTTTTGCGCCACAAACACTCGCACCATTTTTTCCACTCCGGCAGAAAGATCTGCATTATCTTCCCGGGTGAAGATATTCACTTCAATAACCTTACCGCGCTCACCATGGGGCATACGCAGAGAGGTATCTTTCACATCACGTGATTTTTCCCCAAAGATTGCCCGCAGCAGACGTTCCTCGGGGGAAAGTTCTTTTTCACCTTTGGGTGAGATCTTTCCGACCAGAATATCATTGGGGCCAACCTCAGCACCAATCCGGATCACTCCGGTTTCATCCAGGTCTTTGAGGGCTTCTTCTCCGACATTGGGGATATCACGGGTAATCTCTTCCGGTCCAAGACGGGTATCGCGGGATTCTACCTCATGTTCCTCAATATGGATGGAGGTATAAATGTCATTCTGGGCCAAATGTTCAGAGATCACCACAGAGTCCTCAAAATTGGCTCCTTCCCAAGACAGGAATGCCACAGTGACATTCTGACCCAAGGCCAGGTTGCCGTTCACTGTTGAAGAAGAATCGGCGATCACATCACCTTTTTTCACCAGCTGGCTCTTTCTTACGATCGGCCGCTGATCTATGCAGGTGCTCTGGTTGGAACGCTCATATTTCCAAAGTTTATATTCTTTGACCTCATTGCTTTTATTCCGGATGACAATCTTGTCACCCACTACAGAGGTCACTTCTCCATCCTCTTCTGCTAAAAGGACCTGTCCGGAGTCCAGTGCTGCTGGTCTTTCCATTCCGGTTGATACCCGGGGGATTTCGGGGGTCAACAGGGGGACACCTTGGGCCTGCATGTTGGATCCCATTAAGGCACGGTTGGCGTCATCATGAGAAAGGAAAGGAATTAGAGCGGCGCTGATCCCGACAATCTGGTTTGGCGCCACATCAATATAATCAATATCTGTTGGTTTTACGAACAAGAAATCTGAGGCATGTCGGGCGGATACACGATCCTTGACAAACTCAAAGTGTTCGTTGATCTCAGCATTAGATTGGGCAATCGTAAACCGATCTTCTGCATCCGCAGCCAGATATTCAACCTCTTCCGAGATATAAGGGGTAACTAAAATATCTTTGATTTTGGCTTTCTTCATCGCCGTTACCAGTTTGTCGGTCACTCGTTCTCCAGCCGGAGCAATTACCTTACCGGTACTAGGATGAGCAACATCTTCCCTGAGCTGGGCATTCACGATCTCCGGATCACCAAGAGATACTGCCTGGCGAACCTTTCGATAAGGAGTCTCAATGAAACCGTAATCGTTTACCTGGGAATAAGCTGCGAATCGGCCGATCAAACCAATATTGGGGCCTTCCGGAGTTTCAATAGGGCAGATACGGCCATAGTGAGACTGATGGACGTCTCGCACATCAAAACCAGCTCGCTGTCGGTGCAGACCACCTGGACCAAGAGCTGATAAAGTTCGTTTATGTCGAAGTTCTGATAGCGGGTTGGTCTGGTCCATGAACTGGGACAGTTGACTTGAGCCAAAGAACTCCCGCAATGAAGCCACCACAGGGCGAATATTAACCAGGGTGACCGGGGACATTTTCTTTTTTCCGCGGATGGACATACGTTCGCGAATAACACGTTCCATGCGGCGAATACCGACCCGCAGTTTGTTCTGGATCAGCTCATCTACAGTTTTTATTCGGCGGTTGCCCAGGTGATCGATATCATCGGGGTCAACCATATTGTTATTAATTTCGATCATCCGGCGGATCAGGTAGTAAATATCCCATTTTGTAATAGTGAGGTGGGATACAGGCACCTTACCTTCCAGATCATATTTTTGGTTAAGTTTATAACGACCAACCCGTTCCAGATTGTAGCGCCGATCATTAAAGAGCTGATCTTCCAGGAAATCACGGGCGTTTTCAACGGTCGCCGGGTCTCCAGGGCGCATACGTTTGAAGAAGTCGATCAGGGCTATCTCAGCGATAGTCATGCCTTCAGGTATTTCCCAATCAGGTTCCTGGGCAAAACAAGCCGGAATGAACATGCGGTCCGGATTGGTATCAATATCCTCAAACAGGGCGATCAATTCTTCATCCGTTCCCTCTTTGATGGGTGAGTCATTCAGGCCATCATCTACAGCCGCCAAAGCGCGCAGAAAGATAGTCACTGGAATTGTTCGCTGACGATTGAAACGGATCGTCAGGTATCCAGTCTTGCGGGTTTCAAATTCCATCCAGGCACCCCGATCAGGGATCAATTTTGAAACAGCCAGGCGCCTGCCTGTGGTTCGGTCAACTTCGGCTTCAAAATAAACACCCGGGGAGCGGATCAGCTGAGAAACGACCACTCGTTCTGTACCATTAATAATAAAGGTCCCTTTATCAGTCATCTCCGGGAATTCACCCATAAATATTTCCTGCTTGATGGGTTCAGGCACCTTGGCGCCAGCCAGCAAGACAGAAACGTATAAAGCTGATGCGTAGGTCAGATCTCGTTCTACACATTCCTGGACAGTATATTCTGGATCCTCAAATCTGAAATCTAGACCCCATTGTTTTGCTTCGGGTGTATCACTCGGGAAATATAATTTCATTTTCCCGTTATAAGATTCAATAGGAGAGATCTCATGAAAGAGATCTTGGATCCCATTCGCCTTCAATCGTTTGAAGGAATCCAGCTGAACCTTAATTAGGGGTGGTAAAGGATAACGATAACTAATGCGAGCGTAACTTTTGGCTTTATCTACCTGAGCCATAGATTCTCCCTCTTCCTTTTTCTACTTGACCAAACTGCCCTGCAGCGGTTACTATACGCGTTAATATGCCCCGGTTCACAACCAGGGCAAAGAAATATGACGGTGGATATAAATACTGATACATTTTTAAATAAAAAGTACCCTCTGGGTCGATTTTAACTCAGACACAACATTATATAAAAAATAGGCTCATCGGTCAAGGCATCCAGAGGGGATTACAAGGAATGCCAGAACCAGGATATAGGTCATGGAAAATAACCATAAATCAGGTTTCATCGCTGTCATGGGTCGCCCAAATGTGGGTAAATCCACCCTGCTGAATCGTCTTTTGCAGCAAACCATAGCAGCTGTTTCACCCAAACCCCAAACCACCCGCTTGCAGCAGCTGGGCATTTTGACCCTTCCAGAAGGGCAGTTGATCTTCATTGATACTCCCGGATTGCATTTTCCGAAACATAAATTAGGTGAATTCATGAATCAAGACGCCCTGCAGGCGTTGAAAGACGCTGATCTGGCACTGCTGATCCTGGACGGAAGCGCTCCCCCAAATCAGGAAGACCAGATATTTGGAGAAGCGTTAAGGGAGTTAAAACAGAAACCACCGGTCTTTCTGGTTCTAAACAAGATCGACAAACTCGACTCTAAAGAACTTCTGGACCGGACCGCACAATACCAGGTTTTGTTACCGGACACTACGCTCATTCCGATATCCGCCACAGCTGGCGATAACCTGGATCAACTGGAGAGCATGATCCTTGAAATTCTTCCTGAAGGCCCCCTGCTCTACCCCGAGGATCAGGTCACAGACCTTTACGAACGAGAAATCGCGGCTGATCTGATCAGGGCAGCCGCAATGCGTTTGCTGCAAAAAGAGCTTCCGCATGTGATTGCCGTCCGCATGGACGAATACACGGAAAGGGATGACGGTTCAGCATATATTGAAGCAACGATATTTGTCGAACGAGATTCTCAGAAAGGTATCTTGATCGGAGAAAAAGGAAATATGATCAAGAAAATTGGATCCTCTGCCCGCAAAGAAATTGAATCCATGAGCGGCAGGAAAGTTTTCCTGAGACTGCGCGTCAAAGTAAAGAAAAACTGGCGTAATGACCTCAATGCCCTGCGTTTGTTCGGGTTTAAGAAGAAGAAATAAAGCTTCTGATTCTAATCGTCGGATACCACTTCAAAAATCGTTGAATACTCCACTGAATTACCGGCCTGGTCTTGAGCGGTGATATGTAGCTCGTATTCTCCCAGGATCATTGACCAGGGAAGGATATACGGAGCTACTTTCCGGGAGGAAAGCAATTCTCCGTTCAAGTAGAATTCAACCTGGTCGATCTCTGAATTATTTTCAAACTCGACTTCAAATAGTATCTCACCACCCTGTTGGAAAGGGATCTCTCCCCCGGCCAAATCTGTTGTAAAAGCCATCGACGGTGGAGTGTTATCTACAGAGACAATTAACGAGGTTTTTTCAATCTGCTGCCTTTCCTGGATCAAGACCAACTGGAGTGCATAAATCCCATCCTCCAGGTTTGTTGTATCCCAAGTTCCCAGCCGCGTAAAAAATGACGGCGTTGAAATTTCAGGGCCAATCTGGATCCATGAGCCAGGATTCAAACCATTTCCATACTGCAGTCTGGCGGATACAAAATCATCCTCAGGGATCGACCCGATTATTCTTACCCTGCCATTCACAAAAGAATAGGTTTCTGGAGTTGTGAACGATAATCCATCATCCCTTTCTTCTGGAATATCGAGATCAAATAGGGTTGGTGCTGTATCGATCCCTGCTTGATCTGCCCAGGATCTTGCTTCAGGAGGTACACTCAAATAAACACGTTCCTCTATTTGACCGGATGGGGTGAATACCGATGCCAGCAATCCGGTTTCCCTGTTGATCTCGAAAGATTGGAATAAATTATCGGCTCCCACAGGTTCATTACCCCGAATGAATATCTCCCGGACGATCCTGGGGCAATTCTCCGTAGGCAGCTGTCCTGAGGGATAACAAACATCCAGGGTGATGATATTGGCCGGAATAGTCCAGTCCTGTGCAGGCAGTTCTCTGGATATGTATTGGGTAATCGCCCTCCAAAGATGAGCGGCAATCTGCTGGTAATCAGGCCCAGGGCCAGCCCCCTCAGGTGAGCCAACCCAAGAAGCAGTGACAATCTGGGGAGTGTAACCGATCACCCAGGCGGAATTTCCATCGCCTACAGCTCCTACCTTCACAGCTGCAGGCCTGCCAATCTGAAATACATCCCTGAGAGAGGAATCCGCCCAGGCTTCTCCATCACTCAGTGAGTCGTTAATAAGGAAAGCCATTTCTTCGCTGATAATCTTCTTTTCAATAAATAAGTTACCACTGGTGACAATTTCTCCAGACCAGGTTTCGATCCGCCGCACCGCAGAGGGTTGGATCTCCAAGTTGGAATTTCCGGTTGATTTTCCACGCAGATACCCCTGGTTGCCAAAAACACCATATCCCTGGGCGAGGTCAACCAAATCCAGGTAAGGATTGTCCGGAAACACAAGGCAATCAAGACAAACTTCCTCGCTCAGGGAATAACCAAATACTGTCAAAGTGCTTGGATAAATATTTTTCTCCTGAGCGGACCAGAACTTGTTGGCAGGAGATAAATAATCATTCACCAGGGCTTTACGCATACTCACTGGTCCTAGGTATTCACAATCCTGGTCACATCCGGGATGCAGCAGACCAACCGAAAGTTCTTCATTTACAGGAATATCCCAAACCAGGGAAGCCGGCTCAAATCCCTGTGCAAATTGATTCAGATATAAAAATGGAGTGATCAAGGTACCCGGATTCCTGGGTTCTGATAATCCTGGTTTCTTCCCAGAATCCGTGATCCCCGCCATTGCGAGAAGCTCACCGGAACTGGGGTCGAGAAGAACTAGATCGATCTCCAGAGAATCCAAGTTATCAGCTATTTGACCAGTGTAGCGAGGTAATAAGCGGGAAGCTTCACAATTATCGGTCACCGGTTTTTCCTCGCCATAAGCCCGACCGATCATGATTTCGGCAGTGCATTCCAGGGTCTGCTGCAAATCTAGATCAATAGTTGAGAAGATCTGGTATCCACCCCTTATCAGGCGGTCCCGGGGAACTGACTTACTGGCTTCCTCCAGAATGTACTCTACATAAACAGGTCTTGGTAGATTAAGCCCTTGATCAGGATCGGCATAAAACAGCTGCTTCTTCCCGGTTTGTTCCGCAACCTGGGAAGTGATGAAATTTGCCGCTGCCATCTTATCCAGAATATCCTCCTGGTTTTCCTTGGCTGCGGTAGGTGCGTCAAATGGATTCAAAGAGGGATATTTGGCAACTGCTGCCAGCAGGGCGGATTCAGCCAGTTCCAAATTCCCCAATTCTTTGCCAAAGTAATACTGGGAAGCCTGCGCAGCACCGTAGATCTCCTGGCCGTAATAAACACTATTTAGGTACCATTCCAGGACTTTCTGTCTTCCATAGTCGGCGATCATCTGGTCAGAAAGCAGACCAACCCGGATCTCATAATATGGATGGCCGATCTCATCCCACAGCAATAACTCCTCAACAAGCGATTGTGTGATCGGATCAGGATCATTATTCAGAATGCCATAAATGAAGCCTTCCGGTTTTTCCAGGAAAGTAACATCCATAGCAGCCAAAGTAGCCTGAATCAGTTCCTCAGGCACATCACGGAAAAACAGCATATTCCCATCAGTGATATTTACATAATGACGATAGTCTACTGCCGGGTTTTCAAACCGCCACAATTCCTCTACTCCCTGCTGGTCGGTTATCCTGGTAGGCATTAACAGGGATCCATTCTGGGGATTTAGCAGAACCTCCATCTTCTCTGGTGTAGGTAAACCTTCGGTGATCTCGGAATAACGGCTCACAGCATAGATAACACCCCCTGCCATGCCAATGCTCAAAAATGCAGCCAATAATAAACCGATCGTTCCCAGGGGATTGGATCGGTTCTTTTTTCTTTGATTTGATCTGAACCGCATAATATGCGATTTGATATCCATAGGGGGTTGATTCCTATTGGATCACTTTGGAAATGTAATCCATCAGTTCCCGGGCTGATTCTTGGTTCTTCTCGCTGGGGCCGCCAATCATGGTCGCCAGTTCCTTGATCCTTTCTTCCCCACTGATCTCCTGGACCTGGATCGATGTCCGGCCATCCGCCAAACCTTTCAACACCTGGAAGTGCTGTTGGCCAAAACCGGCTAACTGGGGCAAATGTGTGATGCAAATGACCTGGTGCTCTGGGGTGAGCCGATAAAGCTTCTCACCAACCACTGCGCCGATCCTGCCGCCGATCCCCTGATCGATCTCATCAAAAACCAAAGTGGAAATGTGGTCAGCTTTGGCAAGCACATTTTTCAATGCCAGCATTAACCGGGCGGTTTCCCCGCCTGAAGCGGTTTTCGCGAGCGCTTTTAAACCTTCCCCCGGATTGGCCTCGATCAGGAATTCCACTTTTTCCAATCCGTCAGGATGATATTCCAGCCGTTTTCCATCCTCAACCGGCACACCTGTATCTGACTCAGTCTCCCTGAAGAAGACTTCAAATCGGGATCCCGCCATCTTCAGGTCATCAAGCTGTATTTCTAATTCAGAAGTCAGCCGTTGGGCTCCAGATTTCCGGCTTTGGGTCAGCTTCTGGCCCAATAATCCCAATTCCAAGAGCAGGCTGTTTTCGATTTCTATCAATTCCCCGATTCGGGTGCTCCTGCCAGTTATCTCCTCCAACTGCCGGCGTGCGTTTTCCATATAATTTAATATTTCCGGAATGGTTTCTCCATATTTCCTCTTCAAATCATGCAGCAGCGCCAGGCGATCCTGGGTTTTTTCCAACTCGTTGGCATCAAATTCCAGCGTGTCCAGATACGACCGCAGGGATTTTCCAAGCTCAAATAAACCGTCACTAAGTTCACCAACCCGTTGATTTTGGGTTTCCAGGGCCGGATCAGTTTTTGAGAGAACCTCCATTGAACTGACGATCTGGCCAACCAAATCCATCACAGTGGGTTGATGAGAAGGTGCATCATCCAGGAGGATAAGAATATTCTGACCCAGGTCGGCAAGCTTTTCGGCATTAACCAACCTGTTGCGAAGTTCGATAAGCGGCTCTTCCTCTCTTTCCACGGGGGCTGTCAGACTAATTTCCTCTACTTGAAAGGCCAGCAGCTCTTTTCTCTGATCTGCTTCCAAATCAGATTGTCTCAATCCTGCCAGAGTACTTTGGGTTTCTTTCAGCTTTTGATAGACCTTCTGGTACTCTTCCAGCTGTTCAGTTGTTCCTGAGAACCGATCCAGTAATCCCAGGTGTTGGTTAACTCGCATTAAGGAGAGATGTTCGGATTGACCATGAATATCCACCAGATATTGACCCAGCTCAACTAATACTGTGACATTTGTCCTGTGTCCATTCACCCTGGCAATATTCCTTTTATCTTTTCTCAGTTCCCGGGTCAGGGTCAGAAATTCAGTTCCATCAAGCAGCTCTTCCTGTTCAAGGAGCTTGATAACCGGATCCCTGACATTATCTGGGATCCTAAAAACAGCTTCAACACTGGCAAACTCACTACCTTTTCGAAGCGTAGACATATCCACTCGCTGGCCGAGCAGCATATCCAAAGCACCCATGATGATGGATTTTCCAGCTCCGGTTTCTCCAGTTAAAATCACAAGACCCGGATCAAATTCCAGGATGAGAGCATTTATGATCGCGAAATTTTTAATTCGGAGTTCTACGAGCATATTAGTTTCTTAACTGGTAATACACATAGGCAGAAAGGATCACTGAGAATACCAGATACCAGACTATGGAATAGAGTCCCCCACCAAGGATGGTTCCATAATAGCGGAAATCCCTGATAAGGATGCCAATAACCGGGATTATACTGCCTAGAAACGCTGATACGGTCATGACATATTTTAATAAGGGGGATCGACGGTTTTTGATCGCTTTCCTAACTGTCCAGACAACCAAGTATCCTGCGCCAACGGCAATCAATATCATAAGATAGATACCAAGATTAACCGCAAATAAACTTCCCAGGAATGCGATAACGCCGCTTATCGCAACTGCTATAACGTGGTCAAACCATTTTGTGGTAACAAAAATTTTCTGCTGGGAACGTATGCATTCCGGACAGCGGTAGCCAGTAGGCGTGTGAGTGGCGCATTTGATACATATTGGCTTACCGCAGCGGTTGCAACGCAGCCGGGTTTCTACTTTTGGATGAAAAGTACAGGTAAGGGTGGTTTCAGTATCAGACATTTTTTTTGATTGTAGGGTTTTGGTCCATATATGGGATCAAGTTCCGGTAGAAATAACCCGGATCATGGAAACGGATAAAACTGGCCGCATGATCGCTGGCCTTGATCTCTATTCTATCTTCATTTACCAGGCTCACAGCAGACTGACCATCAATGCTGATAACCGCCTGATGGGAGGTATTAATGATGATAGCGATGCAAACATTTTCTGACAGTACCAGGGATTGTTCAATGGAAAGGTGAGGTGCAACCGGAACAAGAATAACATTCCTCAATTCAGGAGAGAGAATTGGACCGCCCGCAGCCATGGCATAAGCCGTTGAACCTGTAGCTGTCGAAGCGATTACCGCGTCCGCAACAATTGTGCTCAAATGCCGGTTGTTAATCTCAATGATCAGCTGAATCGGTCGGATGGTCTCTCCCCTGCTGATGACAGCATCGTTCAGGGCGGTCCAGCTGCCGCATTCTTTTCCATCCCTGAGGAGAGTGGACTGCAGCATCATCCGCTTTTCCAGCCGGAAATCCCCTATCATCACACGATCCAGAGCACTGCTCCATTCATCTCTCTGGATTTCAGTTAAGAAGCCGAAACTACCCAGGTTAATACCCAGGATCGGGGTACTGGAAATCGCCGCAATATGTCCTGCTCGGAGCATAGTGCCATCCCCACCCAGAGCAATAAGCAAATCCTGGCTGCCATTGGAAATTCCTTCCCGAAGATCTGGTTCATCCATCTTTCCCATCTGCACATTTTTTCCCATTATTTTTAGGAACGCGCCGATCTCTTCCGCAAGCGAATAGGCTTCCCGGTTTAATGGATGAACCGCTATAGCGATATTGTCAAAATTCAGGTTCTTGTTTGGCATAAGCGGCTTATTCTTCAGAAGGTTGGAATAAATGGTCTGCCAGGGAAGTCGATCCAGGTAATTTGATTTCCCCAAAGTTGGTTTCATATTTTGCCAGGTTATCACCAAGGGCTTTATAAATCAATTTTGCGCTTAGTGGTGATAACAATACACGAGATTTGAACGCGGGGGCTTTAAGACCAGGCAGCATCTGGGCAAAATCAAAAATGAACTCAGATGGTGAATGTGTGATCCGGGCCATGTTAGCATAGACAGCTTCCAGGTCTGGAGGGATTGTGATTCCGGGAATCTTTTTTTCAGTGTTATCTTTTGTCATGATTAAGGCCTCTCAGGTCGAGATCAAACTGACTAGAACGGGATATCATCCTCATCTACCTGCTCAGAAAATCCTCCACTGGCCGGGGTTTGATGGGATTGGTCCTCTGATCGGGAAGATAAAAAGATCACATTCTGGGCCGTGATTTCGTAACTTGCACCAGTGGTACCGTCATTTCGAGTAAACACTCTTGGGCCGCCGGTCTCGGGATCAACATTTAATCGTCCTTCAATCAGCACCTTGCTGCCTTTCTTTAGATACTGGTTAACTGTCTCACCTCTTGCACCCCACACAGAAACCCTGAACCAGATCGTTTCGGTAATTTTCTGTCCTTTTGAATCTGTATAGACCCTGTTAGTTGCAACGTTGAGATTTGTTACTGCCTGGCCGTTGGGCAAAAAACGCATTTCTGGGTCTCGTCCTAAATTCCCGGCGATGGTAATTTTGTGATACATCATTCCTCCTCTTGAGCAGGTTTTTTCTGCTCTTCCTGGTAATCAAATGATTGCTCTTTTATTATCGAGTATTATACCCTGTCTCACTTTCTGGGTTGCCTTCGTGATGAGCTGACAAATAAACCAACCTGGAGACAGAGATTATATCTTCCTAAATTCCCTCTTGCTTATTTTATTCTTTTGGCAGTACTTCTCTGACAATAAGATCGGAAAAGCTGATCGTGACTGCTGTATCGCCTACAGAACGGGCATACACACCAAAGGAGCCCACCAGCAGCTGGCGGTCCGTCACAGTAAATTGGGGGTCGCCATTTATAAAAACGTGGATCTGGTCATCCACAGCCAATACGGCTATTGTCGAAATGCTTGGTGCACCAACCGGGACCGAAGCGCTTCTGGTCCAGGGATACAGGATCGTTCCTGTTTCGCCCGAGATACTGTCCAGCCGTACCTGACCATCACAGTTTAGAGAGAAGCGGTAATACTGATTTCTGCCAAAGACGCGGAACAGAAAACCATATTCATCCCGAGGTGAACACAGAATTGGACTTGCAGAAATTTCAGCATAAAAATCCTGTAAATCGGGCTTTTCCAGGGTTCCGACAAAAAAGGATCCTGGTTCATTGATAATGATGTTGATTTCTCCATTGGCAATATTGATCTCTCCCCGATCCGACCTGGGAACCGTCCAACCTTCGCCCGATTCGAAATCATCCTTGAATATGATCTCCCCCAACTCTGCCATAATTTCAGGTGTTGGGGATATCTCAACAGTTGGAGTGCTCTCTATCGTCGGTGTTGGGGGGAACCACTCAACTGTTGGAGAAGATGTTGGAGTAATTGTCTGGCTGGCAGTTGGTTCCGGTGTTGGAGTAACAACAGGCAAACAGGCTACCAGCGGGACAATGAGCAAGAAAATCCAGATTCTTTTCATAATGGCTTAGCGTTGGATCACCTGCGAGCGTTCAGGACCGACAGAGATGATCTTGACCGGTACAGACAGCAGTTCTTCAATCCTGGAAACATATTCCCTGGCAGCATCTGGCAGAGCTTTCCAAGTCCTGATCGAGGTTATGTCAACCTGCCAACCAGGAACTTCTTCATAAATAGCCTCAACTCCTTCCAGATTGGAAGGGCCCAGTGGCAGGGTTGGTGTCGTTTTTCCGTTAATCCGGTATCCCGTACATAATTTGATCGATTCCAACCCGGATAGGATATCCAGTTTTGTCAAAGCCAGATCGGAAATGCCATTCAGGCGTACCGCATATCGGAGCAGGACGATATCCAACCACCCCACCCGTCTTGGCCGGCCTGTTGTGGTTCCGAATTCATCCCAATCATTTTCGCCTGTTCCACGTAAACGAACAGCCATATCACCGTCCAATTCAGTCGGAAATGGGCCTTCCCCGACCCGGGTTTGAAAGGCTTTCACGACCCCAACCACCCGGTTCGCAGATCCAATGCCCAACCCAAGTCCAACCAGCGCACCGGGAGCAGTTGGTGTAGAACTGGTCACAAAAGGATAGGTGCCGTGATCCAGATCCAACAATGTCCCTTGCGCGCCTTCTGCCAGGATGCTACTTCCTTCTTTAAGAGCCTGATAGGCAAATTCACCAACTTCAATAATATAAGGGCCCAGTTTTTCAGCATAGTCCTGATACTGCGCGGCAATAGTTTCACTGTCAAGTGCTTCTGCATCATATAACTTCTCGAGCTGATGATTCGCATTATCAATATGGCGGCTGACAGCTTCTTTAAAATCAACCGGATCCAGCATGTCTTCCATCCTCAATCCTGAGCGGGTGACTTTGGAATTATAGGCAGGACCTATCCCGCGTTTAGTAGTCCCAATCAAACCCTCACCGCGCGCTGCTTCCCGGGCTCCATCCAGAGCAATATGACCGGGTGTAATGATATGAGCCGCATGAGAGATTTTGATGCGATCAGGATTTACTTCCACTCCCGCTTTTCGGATCCGATCTATTTCATTAAGAAGGGTTGCAGGATTTATTACCATCCCATTCCCCAGCAGGCCCGTCGAGTGGGGATGTACCACACCAGAAGGCAGTAAATGGAGTTTAAATATCTCCTGCTCAACGCTAACCGTATGTCCGGCATTATCCCCGCCGTAATACCGAGCCACTATATCTGCTTTAGCAGCCAGCAGATCCACAATCCTTCCTTTGCCTTCATCTCCCCATTGAGCGCCAACAACAACAGTTAAGGGCATCTTTCTCTCCTGAAATAAATATGATTTCCTTCATGTTGAATTCAATATAAAATCCCGTGTTGAAAATCATCCTGACATACTAAAATCATTCTAGCATACTAGTATAATTGTTATCCATCCTATAAGCAAAAAGATTTTTTATTGAATCAGGAGAAGTATATGCCGGACAAGAAGGTTCTAATAACAGGCGCCTGTGGTGAGATCGGACAGGCATTAATTCAATCCCTCTCAGAAGAAGGAAATACCGAAATCATTTCCCTGGATTTAAAACCTCTTCCGGAAAAACTGGCTGGTCTATCACACCACCTTCAGGCGGACCTCTTGAAGGAAGATGTGATCGCTTCCCTCGAGAAAAAGAACAGATTCAGCCATATCTATCATCTGGCAGCCATTCTTTCCACCACTGCGGAACAGGATCCCTTCCTGGCTCATAAGATTAATTCCTGCATCACTATCGACCTGCTTGAGATGGCCGCCAGGATGTCCCAGGCAGGTAATTATTCAGTAAAGTTCTTATTCCCCAGTTCCATAGCGGTTTATGGATTACCCGATTTAAAAACCAAACAATCTGTCCCACCAGTCAAAGAAAATCAATTTACCGATCCAACCACTATGTACGGCTGTTCCAAGCTCTACTGCGAAAAAGTCGGTACCTATTACAGCGAAAATTTCCAGCAGCTGGCAGATCAGATCCCAATTCGGGTTGATTTCCGGGCGATCCGCTTCCCAGGCATTATCAGCGCTTTTACTGTGCCCAGCGGTGGGACAAGCGACTTTGGACCTGAGATGATTCACGCAGCTGCCCAAGGCCTTCCGTACGATTCATTTGTACGCTCGGATGTCACTATTCCTTTCATGATGATGCCTGATGCAGTCCGCTCGTTGATTATGCTCGCAGATACTCCAGTGGAAAATCTCCATCAGCGGATCTACAACATCACTAGCTTCAGCCTTTCTGCCGGAGATTTTAAGGAAATGACCAGGAGCGGTTATCCTGATGCTGAGATCGGCTTCCAACCCGATCCCAAGCGCCAGGCTATTGTCGATACCTGGCCGGAGGAAATTGACGACAGTCCCGCCAGGACAGATTGGGGTTGGAAACCCATATACGAAACAAGGGAAGTTTGCCAGGATTATCTGCTGGAAAATATATCCCGCCATTATTCCTGATCTTTAATTAATCACTCTCGCCATCTAAATCAAACCAGATCACGAAACCTGATCCGGTTTTTCTAGTTAATATCTGTAGTATGATGTTAGGAAAATACTAATCAAAGCTAGACTTACTTATAGGTTGAAATATGGATCAAAATACCCTCTTACAACCAGGGCCAATTGCATTATTTGGTTCCGGTGAAACGGCCCCTGGCGGACAAAAGATCTTTGATTTTATGTTCCGCCTCTCGCAAAAATCCCCCCAGGTGAGCATTATCGAAACACCAGCTGGTTTTGAGTTAAACGCCGGACAGGTTGCCGATAATGTAGGCGATTTTATCAAACATCGGCTGCAGAATTATAAGCCCCGCATCCAGTTAATCCCCGCCAGGAAAAAAGGCACTCAATTCAGCCCAGATGACCCTGAAATTGCCCTACCGATCCTGAAGTCCGACCTGATCTTCATGGGCCCGGGAAGCCCAAGTTATGCGGTTCGCCAGCTTGAGGATTCCCTCACCTGGGAATATATTCTAGCCCGCCACCGGCTGGGCACCGCCCTGGCTTTTTCCAGTGCAACAACGGTAGCTATCAGTTCAGCCGCTCTGCCGGTTTATGAGATTTATAAAGTTGGTGAAGATCCCCATTGGAAGAATGGATTGGATTTCTTCTCACACTACGGTTTACCGCTGGTTTTTATTCCCCACTGGAATAATAAAGATGGCGGGGATGGCTTGGACACCAGCCGCTGTTATATGGGAGTATCCCGATTTCAGGAGTTAAAGAATCTGCTTCCAAAAGATCAGATTGTGATCGGAATAGATGAGAACACAGGATTAGTGATAGATTTTCAATCCGCCTGTTTCCATGTTGTTGGCCAGAGCAATGTGACAATCCTGCGGGAGGGATCCAAGCAGGTGATCCCAGCAGGCAGCGGGATAGATCTGTTGGAATTGGGAGATTTTAATCTCTGTGATCCCCTGGCTGGTATATCCCAAACCAGCTGGGATCTGGCGCTCACGATCCAGTCCGAAATGAAAACAGGAGTTCGAATTCCCCCCCAGGTGATAGTATTGGCAGAAAAAAGGGAAAAAGCCCGTCAATCAAAAGATTGGGAAACAGCTGACCAGCTGAGGCAAGCTGTAGAAGACTTGGGATGGGTCATTCAGGATAATCCAGACGGATTCATTATTGAGGGTAAATTAGATCAGTGAAAAAACCTTACATTGTTATAGATCATCGATAAAGAAGGAGCGATCAAGAATGAAAACTAAACCTACATTAGGATTTATCGGCTTGGGATTGATGGGCAAACCGATGGCTAAAAATCTTCTCGAGGCAGGATATCCAATGGTAGTTCATAACCGCAGCAGAGAAGCTGTTCAGGAACTGGTAAGCGAAGGCGCCCAGGAAGGGTTCTCTCCCAAAGATGTCGCTTCCCGGGTTGATATTATTTTTACCAACCTGCCAGATTCCCCGGATGTTGAACTGGTTTCCCTGGGGGAGGAAGGGATCCTGGAAGGGACAACGGAAGGGCTGATCTACGTTGACCATTCCACCATCAAACCTTCCCTGGCCAGGAGGATTGCCGTTGAATTTGAGGCTCGGGGTGCATTTGCCCTGGACGCTCCTGTCAGCGGTGGTGATATTGGCGCCCAAAAAGGAACTCTGACGATCATGGTCGGAGGACCGGAGGCAGCTTTAGAAGAACTTCTTCCTATATTCGATGTTGTAGGAAAGAAAACTACCCATGTTGGCGATGCTGGTTCAGGTCAAATTGCAAAAGCTGCCAACCAGGTGATGGTTGCTGCCCAGATGGTTGCCATGGGAGAGCTTATGATCCTGGCAAAAAAGTCAGGAGCTGATCCAGCCCGGGTAGTTCAAGCGATCCAGGGTGGCGCGGCCCAGTGCTGGACGCTGGATGTCAAGCCGGAACGTTTGTTTGCCGGAAACCGCCAACCGGGTTTTAAAGCCTATATGCAGGAAAAAGACCTCAAAATCGTGATGGATACCGCCCGGGAATACGGCGCTCCCCTTCCCTCAGCGGGTTTGCATACTCAGTTATTTGGAGCCATGCTTCAAATGGGGATGAAGGATCTAGATAACTCAGCTGTAATAGGCGTGATCGAAGATCTTGCCCACACGACCCTTTTAGATTGATCTAGCACTAATTTCAATCCTATCTAACCCGGCAGGAGGTTGCACCTTCTGCCGGGTTTCTTATCCAGCAGGTATAATTTTGCTTGAACAGGATCAAAGAGTTGAATATGAAAAGAATCATAGATTACATTAAAAATATCAAACTGGATAAGATAACCATCCGGGATTACATTTTGATTCTACTAGGGGCAATCCTGCAGGCCGGATCATTGAGGATATTCTTACTTCCTGCCAAACTCGCCAGTGGTGGAGTGAGTGGTTTATCACAGATCATCAATAGTTTTACCGGCTGGCCGATAGGTGTGATGGTCTTATTGGGAAATATTCCCCTTCTTATCCTGGGCTGGCGTTTCCTGGGAGGACCCCGTTTCGCAGCCAGAACCGCGTTTGCTATCCTCACCTTTTCAATCCTGGTTGATATACCATTGCCTTTCCTCCCCCAGGAAGGCATCACCGGAGATATCGTTCTTAACTCTCTTTACGGAGGTGTCGTCAGCGGGATAGGTTTTGGACTTGTATACAAGGGGAGAGGAACCAGTGGAGGATCTGATATCCTGGTCCGGATCCTGAGCAGCTGGCGCGGAATCCCGATATCTCAAAGCTACCTAATGACCGACGCTGTGATTATATTCCTGGCAGGCATCTCATTCAGCTGGGAAAATGCTCTCTACGCCCTGGTGATGTTATATGTTAGCGGTATCGCTGCAGAATCCATCAGCCAGGGTTCTAACGTTCTCAGGACAGGATTGATCATCACCAACCTCCCTGATCAGATCAAAGAGGAAATATTCAACCGCTTGCGGAGAGGAGTAACGATCATGAACGCCAGGGGCGGTTATTCAGGCGAAGAAAAAAGTATTTTATTATGCGTGGTCACCCGGGCGGAGATCCCCCACCTGAAAGATCTGACGAAAGAAGTTGATCCAAAAGCATTCTTAATCATCGGGCAGGCACATGAAGTGCGCGGCGAGGGATTTTTACCCTTCGGAGATGATTAAAATTCACCACCAAATCGTGCAACTTCTTCTTTATAACCCCGTATATTGGAGTAAGGCAAGACGCAAGGAGAACTTGAGTGTGTGAGACCGAATCGCAATTAATTGCTGAGGCTAAAGCCGGCAATAAAGAAGCATTTTCAAAGCTTGTCGAAAAATACCAGAAACCGGTGTTTAGTGTATGTTATCGGATGCTGGGAACTCCGACAGCTGCTGAGGACGCCGCGCAGGAAGCCTTTATCAGGGCTTACCAGGCTCTGGACCGTTATGACCCGGAGAGGTCATTTGCTACCTGGATCCTCTCGATTGCATCAAATTACAGCATTGATCAATTGAGAAAGAAAAAAGTTACGATCTTATCCATGGACAGCGACAAACATGCCTGGTTAGCGCCGCCTGATCCGGGACCCAGTCCAGAAAAGGTAGCCCTGGTCAAGGAAAAAAATGCCCTTGTGCAAGCCATACTGGCGGATTTGGCTGAAACAGATCGGGCTGCGGTGGTATTGCAATACTGGCATGATTACTCATACGAGGAAATTGCCGAAACTTTGGACCTCAGCAGCAGTGCGGTAAAAAGTCGGCTGTTCAGAGCAAGAAAATTAATGGCTGAGAAATGGCAGGAAATGCAGTTGATCTCAGCACCGAATGTAAACTCAGCTGCAAAAAGGATTGCCCATGAAACATCAACAATATGAGAACTGGATCCTGATGGATGAAGAGCTCAACCAGGAACAGCAGCGAGATCTGCATGGTCATTTGAAACAATGTTCTCAATGCCAGGTCCTTTATCAGGTAAGCCATCAGATCACACATCTGTTCAAAACAGCGCCAGAACCAGCGCCTGCGGTTGGATTCAGCTCTCGCTGGCTGGTGCAGATCGACAGAGTAGAAAAGCGCAAGAATCGCATAATTCTGTTCAGTACTCTGGGCGCGATTTCCCTGGCAACCTTGATCCTGTTATCTACTATCGGGTTTGAACTCAGGTCCGTAGTGGGAAATTTCCCGCAAATGATGTATGAATTGGTCACGCTGATCACCAATTGGATGGTCTTTTTTAATCAGGTTAGCGATATCATCACCCCCCTCTTCCGAGTGGGCGCAAAATTACTTTCTCCCGTTTGGCTCTATATCACAGTATTTGGCCTGAGCGGGATCACTGCAGCCTGGACGATAGCATTTTACCGTTCCAGGGGCATGCAGAAGGAGATTGGCTAATGAAAAAACTAACTCGTATCCTAATCTTGGTACTGGTATTAACCGCAGTGCTCATCCCAACAACCGCTACCGCTTCCGGATTCAGTGACGATAAAGTCATTTTTGGAGGCAACTTCACCCTGGACTCAGGTGAAACCCTCAATGGTGATCTGGTGGTTTTCGGAGGGAATGTCATCCTGGAAACCTCCTCAACAGTAAATGGGGACACAGTCGTCATGGGCGGAAATGTCACCTCCAACGGAACGATCAACGGCAACCTGGTTGCCCTGGGAGGGATCGTAGAACTCCAGGAAGAAGCCAGGGTGATTGGTAATCTGACCGTCCTGGGCAGCAGTTTTGAAAAGGCATCAGGGGCTTACGTCAGCGGGACTATTGTCACAGAAGAAAATGTTCCTTTTGATTTCAATTTACCTAGCGGTATTGGCCTGTTTGAAGGAGATTTCCCCAATTTTCAATTTCGGGAACTTCCATTTGTTTCCGCTTCCTGGTTCTTCTTCCAGGTCTTGATCTGGACCGGCCTGGCGATATTGATCGCGCTCTTCATTCAAAATCAAGCGCCACTCATCAATCGGGCCGCATTTGGTCAACCAGTCATGTCAATCGTGGTTGGATTAGGGATCGCCTTTATTGCCCCCTTGGTGCTGATTGCATTGATCTTGACCATCCTGCTCAGTCCAGTCAGCTTGCTGGGTATCCTGGCTTTAATAGCTGCCTGGGTAGTCGGACTGGTATCTTTGAGTATCGAGATCGGCAGGAAACTAGCTGATGCTCTGGACCAAAACTGGGCAACCCCCATCCTGGCCGGAGTCGGGATGTTCATTCTCTCACTCTTGTTCAATGGCTTCCAGCATATTGTGCCCTGTGTTGGTTTCTTACCTAAATTCATCCTGGGGTTGTGGGTAACAGGCGCTGTTGTGCTGACTCGCTTTGGCACAAAGGAATATCCGGATTCAGATACCACAGTGATTCCCCCGGCTGTTGAAGCCGTGAAATCTGAGCCGATCCCTGATGCGTTCCTGTCAGAAGTGGCTGGAAATGATCTGGTAGACGAAGTAGAGGTCAATGCTACTAAGGCAGCTATCGAGTTAGCAGAAAACGAGGGAATTGACTTGAACAAAATCAAGGGCACCGGCGCAGAAGGGAGAATTACCCTCAATGATGTGCGCAAGGCTGCCAAAGAATAGAAAAACTGATACTGATCGTGGTAAAAGCCCGGGGTTCTCCCGGGCTTTTTTTTATGTCAAGATAAATGAATATACTCTCAATCATCTAATTAAAAAATCAAGATCTTTTTCGTCTGATCACCCAGGCGGCAATTCCAAATGATATTGCCCCGAATCCAAGGATTATCTCCAGCACCCGGAAAGGATCGATTGCGGGTATCCTCTCTAATTTATGGATCTCTTCATCCGTAACAAATTCCATAGTTGGCGGCGGGGGAACGGGAGTTCTGGTAATGTCGGGAGTAAATGTTTGGCTGGGCAGTACAAGTTCTTCTACATCCGCTTCCTCTTGCCATTCATCAGCCTGGTTGGCAGCGGTATCTGTGGATCCTTCTTCAGTGCTTTTGCTTTCAGCTTCCTGAGAAAAACCAACCGATTCTCCCTCTTCGACAGCTTCGGCTGCAACCGCTGGAGCTTCTTCTTCCTGGGGGGCTCCGGCTTCAGTTTCAGCCACAGCCCGATCAGCTTCCATGTCTCCTTCAGCTTCCATTAGAGCTGGTTCTTCCAGAGCTTCAACCACTGAGTCAGAAACCGCTTCCAACATAACTTCTTTGGGAGCAGCTGGTGCCATGGCCCCAATCATGAAGAACCTCCCAAAATCCAATACCAGAACACCGATCAATAAAAACGTCATCAGGGCTGAAACAAGCCGATAGCCCCTGGCCGGCCGAGGACGGGTTTTTGCCCCAACCATCGCCGGGGTTAGAATGAAATTACGGGGAATTTTTAATTTTGGGGTCTGCTGCAAGATTTTTTTCGTCTGGCTCATTTCTTCCAGGGCAAGCTGAAGAACAGGTTCTTGTTTCAGCCTTTCTTCAATCCTATTTAATTCCCGCGGATTCAATTCCCCATCCAGATAGGAAGATAATTGAATCCAATCCCTGTTGGATATCTTCATTCCTTTATACCTCACCTACATGACGTAATCCCTGGGGTAAAAGTTCCTTAAAACCCTGCAGGCAGTCTTTGAGGTTATTTCGTGCCCGGGCCAGGCGGCTCTTGACCGTACCCAAAGGACGATCAGTGATCTCTGCCGCCGTGGCATAATCCAGTCCCTGTACATCAACCAGGACCACAATGGTCCGGAATTCATATTCCAATCGATCTAAACAATATTGGATCGCTTCTGATAGTTCCCTGCGCATTATTGTATCTTCAGGCTTTTCAGATGGATCCTCCAACCAGCTTGCGGATTCCATTTCATCCCCATCATCCCCTTCCGGATATAAGGGAACTACCGGTTTCCGCTTTCTCCGGCGGTATTCGTCATAACAGGCATTACTGACAATACGCAGCAGCCAACTCTTAAACGACCCTCCCCGGTAAGTATGCAGTTTTTTATAGGCTGAGATAAAAGCTTCCTGGGTTGCGTCGGCAGCAGCATCTGGTTCCCCGATGATCCTGTAGGCCTGGTTGTATACCAGTGATTGGAAAGATAAGATGATCTGGTTAAAAGACTCCAAATCACCTGCCAAAGACTTTTTGATTTGATCTTGAAGATCCATCATTCAAACCAATCCAGTATTTATTGCGGTGGCAGAATTTATAAAATACTGCTAATTACGGGAATATACTTTCTCAAGACCGGATTTGCCTAAGGAGTTTCTGATAAGCTTCTGCATTAGAAGGACCTAAGCTAATGATCTCTTCAATGACTTCAACCGCATCATCCCTTCGGCCGCTATCCAACAGCAACTCACCCAATTTATCCAACTCGCTTATTGCCAGCTCCTGCTGTCCAAGGTGTTTAAAAAGGTCAACCAGGCGCCGGATAATATAATCCTCACCTGTAATCTCTTCTTTTAAGGCAGCCAGGTAGCCATAAATTGTTTCCGACTCAGTAGAGGTATCATACTGCTCCACAAAGCGGCCAATTTCCTTCTCAGCAGCGGGTTTATGCCCTAAACGATAATTCAAATCTACCAGGGAGACACTCGCTTTCTGATTTTGGGGTGAAAACTCACAGATATCGGCGTAAGTATCGATTGCAGATTCCCAATCCAGGCGCTGGATATCAATATCGGCCAGGCGGTGAAGTAGTTTAAGTTTTATTCCTCCATCATCTGATATGGTCCTTGCCAGTTTCAGGGCTTTTGAATAAGCTGCTCGAGCGCTATCCAATTCTGCCAGAGGGAAGAAAACCTCGGCCAGGTTAATATATTCGGTAATAGCTTCTTCTTTTTTCCCGTACTCTTCCAGCAAGTCGATCTGCCGTTGACGGACCTCAATATTCATTGGCTGCAGATCAATGACCTTTTTCAACATCGCCAGAGCGCGTTCAGTTTTGCCCTGAACTGCGTAAACATCTGCCACAGCAAGATATTTAGTTACAGCTCCGGAAATCTTGCCCTGCTCCATGAGCAGATCACCAATAGTGGCATGCAGGGGTAGGAAGCTGGGCGCATTCTGTAAAGCAAAAAATGCTTTTTCCATGGCTGCGCCGTAATAACCTTCTGCAGCCAGATCGATGATATCCCTGTGAACGCCCATAATCTGGCTTCTACGATCATCCAGCAGCGCATCCATCTGGGGCAGCAACATACCGTCTTCCGATCTTCCTTTGGACCGAAGGTCAGTTAAGACTTCCCGCCAATCGGATCGCAGCAGTAAATCCTCGACATGTTTGCTCATTTCAATATAAGCTTCATCCCCTTCCCGCTGTTCAAGGTCATCCATCATCACTTCGTAGAGATGGATCAAATCTTCCACATTCTCTTTATCAGCCAGGGATGTATCGGCGATGCGCAGCGCTTCCAGGTATTCCTTGCTAGCTTCAGCCCATTGTTCTGAGCTGCTGTACTGATTTGCCAGCAATAAACGAGAGGCCAGGGCAAAATTCTCATGAGGTACTGATTTGATCAGGGACCGAGTGGCGCTCTCAACTCTGCCAAGTTTGGTATATAGAAAACCTAACAGAAAATATGCTGCCGGGTTAGTGTAGCCATCATCAATAGCAGATTTAATATGATCGGCAGCTTCTTTTTCATTTCCGGTTGAATAATGCTCAATTGCCTGGGATACATGGAGTTTTAACAGACTGTCATCTGTCAGGTCCGATCCGCCTTCCTGGTTCCAGCTTAACCCTTCATCCAGCTCAGCATTCCGCTGATGTTTACCATCTTTTTCAAAGATTTGTTCCTCAAACAGAGCTTCGGCAAGGATTATCATGGCCTTGTCTACGGCTTCGATTATCGGATTTTCATAGACTGTGGGCTTAGCTGGTTCCGGTGCTTCCAGTTGAGCTACATCAAGTTTTATTTCCTCTGCCTGATCGGTCAAGACCGGTTCGGGCAGCGGTAGTTGGCGACCCTGGTTAAGGATCTCTCTGGCTCGAAGTGCAATAATATTTTCTGGTGAACACTGCAGGGCACGGTCGATGGATTCTGTCGCTTTTTCCGTATTGCCTGAAAGCTGCAGTAAACCTGCAGTGTTTATGTACTCGCTGACTGCCAGTTTTTTCTTGCCAAGCCTTTCGTATACCATACCCAGCCGGGCATGGGCTTTTATATTATGAAGATCGATCTCAACAACCCGTTTCCAGTTCTCAATTGCCTTCTGAATATCTTCATTCTGTAGATGTGATTCTGCCGCATGCAAAGCTGATTTAACCGCTTCATTCGGTTGAGCAAGCGCTTCATAGATCAAGAACATTTTCTCGTATGGGGCCGGGTCTTCAGCATTCAATTCGATCGCTTTGCTGTAAGACTTGAGCGCTTCGTGATACTCATGCATTTCAAAGTATGCCAGGCCGACATTGGTCAAAGCTTTGAAGTTTTCAGGCTCTATTTCGAGAGCCTGTTGATAATAAGTTGCCGCATCATTCCACTTCTGATCCCAGGCAGCGGAATTGCCTTTTGATATCAGATTTTGGAGCTCTTGCATTTGATCAGTCATTAATTTCTCTCTTCATCAATCTTCATCGTATTTCACTAATGAACCCCAATTTTGACCATACTGGGCATCTGTCGTAAGGGGAATCTCTAAAGAGTATACATCTTCCATGGCAGATTGTACAAGCTTAATAGTTTTGTAAACTTCCTTTTCTGGAACCTCAAGCACTAGTTCATCGTGCACCTGTAGCAGAATTTTTCCTGCCAACTCTGATTTCTCCAGTTCTTCTGCGACAGAGATCATAGCAAGCTTCATGATATCCGCTGCTGTACCCTGTATCGGGGCATTAATGGCTTCCCTTTCTTCACGCCGACGCAGATTATGATCTGTAGTAGTTGCCAGCCTGGGAAAATATCTCCTTCTTCCCAGCATTGTTTCAACATAACCGACCTCTTTGGCCTGGACCTTGATATTGTCCAGGTAGGATTTAATTCCGGGAAAACGCTGGAAATATGTCTCGACAAAGGTCTCAGCCTCTCCCAATGTCAGGTCTGTTGTTTGGGTCAGTCCGAACGAGCTCATACCATAGATCAAACCGAAGTTGATTGCCTTGGCCTCCCGGCGCTGCTCGGAACTCACTTCCTCTAGAGGAATATCATAGATCGCCGCTGCTGTTGTGGTATGAATATCCCGCCCTTCCCGGAAAGCTTCCAGCATGGCTTGATCCTGGGCCATATGAGCCGCCACTCTGAGTTCGATCTGTGAATAATCCACTGCCACCAGAGTCATACCAGGGCTTGCTATAAATGCTTCTCTCACTTGTTTGCCCAACTCGGTCCGAACAGGTATGTTCTGCAGATTTGGGTTGGTAGAAGCGATCCGTCCTGTAACAGATCCGGTCTGGTTATAAGAGGTATGAACCCTTTTGGTAGCAGGATTGACCTGTACCTGCAGAGCATCCACATAGGTAGATTTTAATTTTGAATACTCCCGATATTGAAGGACCCAGGCGGGAACTTGATGTTCTTTCTTCATAAACACCAGTACGTCTGCCGCTGTTGAATAATAGCCACTGGCTGTTTTGCTGCTCCTCCCCGGAGGAGATAGTTTTAATGTCTGGAATAATGCTTCAGAAAGCTGTTTGGGGGATTTGAGGTTGAAGGCATGACCTACACCCTCAAAGATCTTCTCCTCCAGCTGATCCAATTCGGTTTCCAACCGGATGGACATTTCAGCCAGGAAGGCTGTATCTAACCCTATGCCTTCCATTTCCATACCAGCCAAGATTGAGACCAGAGGCATTTCAATGTTCCGATACAGATCAGTGCTTCCAGTATCTTTCAAGCCCTGCAGCAGGACTGGGTGGAGCATTAGCACCATTACGGCGTCCTCAACCGCATATCGGGCCGCATCCTGAATGGTGACTTCAGCCATAGTGATCTGGGATTTGCCCTTGCCGATCAGAGTTTCGATTTCACTCATCAATCGATCAAGTCGCACCCAGGCCAGCTTTTTTAGCCCCAAATTCCTGGATGAGGGATTGATCAGCCATTCAGCAATCATGCTGTCAAAACTTAGCGGCTGAACCATCAGTCCGGCTCTAGCTAATAGCACATAGTCATATTTCAGGTTATGGCCAAGTTTAGGGATTGCTGGGTTTGTCAAAGGTCCCCTCAATACATCCAGGACCTGGTCCAGAAGCAGCTGCTCCCCTTCATTATGCCCTACCGGGACATAGTATCCACCATCCTCGGAGACTGCCAGTGAAATCCCAACCAATTTGGCCTGCATCTGGTCTTTGGAAGTGGTTTCAGTGTCAAAAGAGATCTGCGAAGCTTTGGAAAGGACTTCTCCTAATTTCTTTAACTGGGCCTCGGTAGTTACGATCTCGACTTTGATGGACCCGGGATCATCGGTTGTCGTTAAGAATTCCGAGGTTCTTCCTTCCGTTTTAGTAAAGAGGCTCATCTGGCCTTCAGAGACCGTTTTTCCATAGATATCCTCAACAACAGCCAATCTATTCAACAGAGAGTCAAACTCCAGTTCCCTGAACAGATCCCTGACCATGAGAGGATCAAATTGATCAGGTTTGGCTTGGTCCAGATCGATCTCTACTCCCAGGTCGCTGACAATTGTGGCCAGCTTTTGGCTCAAATAGGCATCTTCTTTTCCTTCCACCAGTTTCGTTTGGAATCGACCGCCTATGTCGTCAATATGATCATAAATACTATCAAGGGTTTGATATTCTTCTAGAAGTTTTACGGCTGTCTTCTTCCCCACACCATAGACACCGGGAATATTATCAGAGCGATCCCCAATGATGGCTTTAAAATCCACTACCTGTTCCGGCCAGACACCCATTGATTCTTTCACATCTTCCCTGAAATAATCCTTGGCGTCGCTGAGCGATTTGCCAGGCAGGTTAACTGTGATGCGATCGTTTACCAGCTGCAGTAGATCCCGGTCACCAGTGATGATCTTTACAGCCAAGCCCTTGTCCACAGCCCAATTTGCCAGACTTCCCAGGACATCATCCGCCTCATACCCTATCAGCTCAGCGCGGGGAATATTAAAAGTGTCTACCAACTTCCTGATCCGTTCGATCTGGACCCGAAGATCGTCGGGCATTTTTTCCCGGGTTGCCTTGTAATCCGGGAATAACTCGTCCCTGAAGGTTTTTCCAGTATCGAAGACTACCGCTAAATAATCGGGCCTTTCCTGTTCCAGCAAACGCAGTAAAACACTGGTAAAACCATAGATTCCAGCTGTGGGTTCACCCTTGCTGGTGAGCCACCTGGCCGAGTTGGTTCCACCGCTGGTAAGGGCAAAATAAGTTCGATATGCCAGGGCATGTCCATCAATTAAATAGAGGGTAGAGGTCATATGATATCCAGATTTATTTTCCAGTAAAATAGCCCCTCAGGAATGGGGATAATATAATTTTTCCTGGATTTATAATAACATTTTCATTATATCCCATCTGCTCTTATTCTTGATCTCCTGCGGTTTTGCACTGTGAAGCCGATAGCATGTTCGTTATAATCCAAGACACCTACAAGATACCAGATGACATAAAAGGCAGGAAGATCCATGACCAAGATCATTGCAGCGCTAGACCAGGGAACTACCAGCACCCGGTGCCTACTTTTTAATCAAGCCGGTGAAATCATCTCTAGCTGCCAGAAAGAACACCGTCAAATTTACCCCCAGCCTGGCTGGGTGGAACATGACCCTCTGGAAATTTTGGATAATTCGATCTATGTGATCCAGGAGGCCCTGAAGGAAGCCAATCTCGGGTCTGCGGATCTGGCAGGGCTGGGCATTACCAACCAACGCGAGACCACAGTTGTGTGGTCCAAAATAACAGGCCAACCTGTCTATAATGCTATCGTCTGGCAGGACACCAGGACAGACCAGATCTGCAGCAAATTGGCAGGGGAACAGGGTCAGGACCGTTTTCGTTCAAAAGTGGGGCTGCCTCTTGCAACCTATTTTTCCGGTCCAAAGATAATCTGGATCCTGGAAAATGTGAACGGCGTGCGTGAAAAAGCCCAGAAGGGGGAGATCCTGTTTGGCACAATTGATTCCTGGCTGGTATGGAACCTCACTGGAGCAGCAGAAAAGGGACGCCACGTTACCGATGTGACCAATGCTTCCCGAACGATGTTGATGGATCTCAAGACTCTGGAGTGGGATAAAGATGTCCTGGATATATTTGATATACCGGAGGGTATGCTGCCGGAAATCCGTTCTTCCAGTGAGATCTATGGAAAGGTAGAAGGATCCTTATCAGGACTGCCAATTGCTGGAATCCTGGGTGATCAACATGCAGCATTATTTGGCCAGACCTGCTTTGACCCTGGTCAGGCGAAAAACACCTACGGAACAGGATGTTTTTTGTTATTAAACAGCGGTGAAGAACCAACTCTCAGCGAACACGGTTTGCTAACAACTCTGGGATATAAGATTGGTGAAGCCAAACCAGTTTATGCTCTGGAAGGTTCAGTTGCTATCACTGGTGCCCTGGTACAGTGGCTGCGCGATAACCTGGAAATGATTCAAGAGTCTGCTGAAGTGGAAGAACTGGCCAGCCAGGTTGAGGATAATGGCGGGATCTATTTTGTACCAGCCTTCTCCGGACTTTATGCTCCCTACTGGCAGTCGAACGCTCGCGGAGTAATTGCCGGACTAACCCGTTATATTACCAAAGCACATATCGCCCGGGCAGTGCTGGAGGCTACTGCTTTTCAAACCAAAGAGATCCTGGATGCGATGGAAAAAGATACCGGAATCAAGCTGGCATCCCTGAAAGTGGATGGAGGAATGGTAAAGAACGAACTGCTGATGCAATTCCAGTCCGACATTTTGAACGTCCCGGTGATCCGACCAACTATCACAGAAACCACAGCCTTAGGAGCCGCATATGCGGCAGGTATAGCAGTAGGAGTCTGGAAGAACCAGGAAGATCTTAGGGAATACTGGCAGGAGGATCGGGTCTGGAAACCAACGATGGAAGAAGTAGAGCGAGATAGGCTGTATAAAGGATGGAAGAAAGCGGTTAAGCGCTCGTTTGATTGGGTGGATTGATATAAACAAGGGACGAAGTCCTTCAAAACGACTTCGTCCCTTGTTTAATTCCGGGAATCACATCATCCCGATTCCTCTCTCCAGCTTAGATCATCCCTATCAATTTCAGGAATTCTTCCCATTCTTCAGCGAAAAAGTGCACTGTCAGATTGTTGAGTTCCAGGTGATAAGTGGATTCGCCATCAGGTTCATCTGCTCGCCAGGCAAGAAAATTCTCGGTTTCAGCAATAACTTCGGTTTCGAAATCCTGATCTTCTTTATCAATTCCCATTCTAATCTCCTCTCGTCTATTTTTAGGGCGGGGGCAGTACAAACCAGGGGTTTACAAAACCTCCCTGGAAGCGAACCTCAAAATGCAGGTGCGCACCAGTTGAGTTGCCTGTATTTCCACCCAATCCAATCGTTTGACCCTGAACAACACTCTGTCCGCAACCTGAAGTTACCCCAGAAAGATGGGCATAAAGGGTTTGGTATCCAGTACCATGATCCACCACAACAACATATCCGTAGCCCCCGTTGGACCAACCAGAAAAAACAACCACACCTGAATCCGAGGCAAAAATCGGTTCACCAATAACAAGGCCAATATCAATAGCCAGATGGCCTGACCAGTAGTCATTACCAGAAAGAGTATGCCCAATGGTAGGCCAGATGAACCCACCTCCCCCGTATAAACCTTCAAAGGGACCTGAACAAGCTCCCTCTCCATAAACACCGGATGATACTCCGGTAGCGCCTCTGGAAATGGTCGGGATGATCCACTGCTGCAGATCGCGCTGGCCTCCCGGGATCATCACCATATCACCAGCTTCGAAAACCGGGTTCAAAAGATCAATGTCATTGCCAATCCAGTTGATGATCAACTCCGGTTCAGTCTTATACTTAGCAGCAACGGAATCAACATCATCTCCGACTTCCCACTGATAGTAGATCCCATCAATTGGCGGAATGATCAATTCCATCCCTGGTGTGAGGGAATGGGGGTTATCTTGCAGCGAATCATAATTCGACCACAGGATTGATTCCGGTTCTAGATTATATTGATCCGCAAGGCCAAACATGGAATCGTTGAAAGCAACCAGGTGAGTAAAGGCCTGGGTGTTTTCCCTCTCAGGAATAATAGTGTAGAGTTTGGCAGTCCTTGTAATGGCGGCGACAGCTTTTTCCAGCACAAAATCCGGGATCCGGTAATTGGCCGATTCCGGTTGTGATTGCTCCAAAACTTTATTTGGTTGAGGTTGGGATAATGTGATCTCTTGATCCGTGAAATACTTGACCCAGGATAAATATCCCGCGCCGGCCAAAAAGATAAATGCCACAACCCATAAAAACCAGGAAAGCAGTAAGTCCCTACGCATTTTTATATTTTACTACCAGGGAAACAATTTAATCGTTCAGTGTGGCCAGGAATTCTTCATTATCGCTGGTTTCGCTGATTCTCTTGAGAATTGTCTCTGTTGCGGATGATTGGTCCAAACCAGCGCCATGGGGCGGATCTGAGACCATCTGGTCATACATCCTGCGCATCAGCCAGACCCGTGGTGTGAGATCAGGCCCAAGCAGCAGTTCTTCCCGTCTGGTTGAAGAGCGGGAGATATCGATTGCTGGGAAAACGCGCCGCTCCTGAAGGGTGCGGGAAAGATGGAGTTCCATGTTCCCGGTTCCTTTGAATTCCTCATAAACCACATCGTCCATTCTTGAGCCGGTATCGACCAGGCAGGTGCCGATGATGGTCAGGGATCCGCCATCCTCAATGTTCCGGGCAGCGCCGAAGAAACGTTTGGGCGGATATAAAGCAGATGGGTCAATACCACCGGAGAGAGTTCTTCCGGAGGGGGTAACCACCAGGTTATAAGCCCGAGCCAGGCGTGTGACCGAGTCCAACATGACCACTACATCCATGCCAGATTCCACCAATCTCTTAGCCCTTTCCAGTACCATTTCTGCTACACGTACATGAGAGGATACTGGCTCATCGAAAGTCGACGAGATCACTTCAGCGTCCACCGAGCGATCCATATCTGTAACCTCTTCCGGGCGCTCACCGATCAGAGCCACGATCAGATGCACTTCGGGATATGAGCTAGACACAGCGTTGGTCATTTCTTTCAAGATGGTCGTTTTCCCGGCTTTGGGTGGAGACACGATCAAACCTCGCTGACCCCGTCCTACCGGAGTGATCAGGTTGATCAGGCGAGTCGAGGTGATATGAGGGGAAGTTTCCAGGTCAAAACGTTCATTAGGAAATATTGGTACCAGGGAGTGGAAATCGGGACGCCGTTTGGCTTCATTGGGATCCAGGCCGTTAACGCTTTCTGCTTTTAACAAACCATAATGCCTCTCCGAATTCCTGGGAGGGCGGACATCGCCGATCACCAGGTCTCCACTGCGCAGATCAAAACGCCTGATCTGAGACTGGGAAACGTAAATATCTTCCGGCCCGGACACATAATTGGCGGAGCGCAGAAAACCGATCCCTTCACTCATAACTTCCAGAATGCCTCCCCGGACTTCACGGCCATTTAATTCTGCGTCAGCACGCTTGATTTCCAGAAACAGCGCTTCTTTTTTAAGCCATTTGGCCCGGTTAACATTTAGATCCTCGGCAATCTGCCGTAATTCAGCCAAAGGTTTGGCTAAGAGTTCACTTGTTTCCATATTTTCTCTCAATTGGGATAACCTTAATTAGTAGACAATACAATTAGAATTTATTGGAGATATCTCCAACAGTATGCACCAACATATGATCGCTAAAGCGGGAATGGGGGATATACTTGGTTCAAATTGACCTTAATGAGGGAGCTGAACGATTGAATTATAGCATTAACGAACACTGTATGCAATGGAAATCTATCAGGAGAAGAGGAGACTTGGGGAATGGGGGATTTTATGAGGGCCCTATTCAGCTAAGGAGAGAAATACATTACTCTCATCCCCTTGACTCACCGGCACCCAGTCCCCAAGTCACCGAGTCCCCATGTCTCCCTGTCACAAACAGAGTGGTATAATTTCTCCCGCAATTGCCAAAATAAATTCAAAGTGAAAAACATATGAAAATGTTACTAGACAAATTAGCCGGTATTGAAAACCGCTATGATGAAGTCAATCAGAATTTATTGACAGTGGGCGATGATTACCAGCTGGCAGCCAAACTCGGCAAGGAAAAAGCCGAACTGGACCCATTTATTGAATCCATTCAACTATATAAAAAATCTCTGGAACAGTTGGAAGGGGCAAAATCTCTGGCTGAAACTGGCGATCAGGAAATGAAAGAAATGGCTGAGATGGAAATTAGCAGCCTCACAGAAAAAATCGCCGAGCTAGAAGGCACATTGAAACTGATGCTGGTTCCCCGCGATTCCAGGGATGGACGCAACGTCATTCTAGAAATTCGGGCGGGGGCTGGCGGAGATGAAGCGGGGTTATTTGCCGGTGACTTATACCGCATGTACAGCCGCTATGCTGAGCGGCAGAAATGGAAAATTGAAGTCATGTCCCTCAGTGAAAGTGGTGTGGGTGGCTTAAAAGAAGTAACAGCCTTGATCAAGGGCAAGAATGTATTCTCCAAGCTTAAATATGAATCAGGTGTCCACAGAGTGCAGCGGGTACCTGAAACCGAGTCGCAGGGGCGCATCCATACCTCCACAGCCACAGTGGCTGTACTGGCCGAAGTTGATGATGTGGATGAAATAAGTATTCCACCGAGCGATATTCAAATGGATGTTTACAAAGCGGGTGGTCCGGGTGGTCAGAGTGTGCAGAAAAACTCTACTGCTATACGATTGACACATAAACCTACCGGCATTGTTGTGCAGTGCCAGGATGAACGCTCTCAGGGCCAAAACCGGGCCAGGGCTCTAAGCATTCTCAAAGCCCGTTTATTTGAAATCGAAGAAAATAAACGCCAGCAAGAACAAGCTGAGGATCGGAAATCCCAGGTGGGTTCCGGTGATCGTTCCGAAAAGATTCGCACCTACAATTTCCCCCAATCCCGGATCACGGATCATCGGATCAACTTTTCTGTGCACCAATTAGCAGCGGTTCTGGATGGTGAGATCGATCCCTTTATCGATGAACTGGCCACCGAGGATGAAGCCAAACGCCTCGCCGAAGCAGGATTTGAAGAAAACTAAAGATTCCGCAAAAACCATGCTGAAGAAAATTCAGAATAAGCTTTACTCATACAGTGAATCACCTTACCTGGACTCACTGGTTTTATTAGGCCATATCAGCGGAAAATCCAAATCTGAGCTCATTGCTCATCCCACTCCTGAATTATCTGACGCCCAAGATCAAAGCTTAAGCATAGCAATTAAACAGCTCCAGGATGGAATTCCCCTGCCCTACGTGCTCGGTGAATGGGATTTTTTCAGTTTGCGTTTTAAACTTACGCCTGATGTATTGATCCCTCGTCCGGAAACTGAAGGGTTGGTTGAGCTAGTGCTAGATTGGCTGCAAGCCAATCCAGGAAAAAGATCCTGCTTGGAAATCGGCACCGGGTCCGGCTGCATAGCAATCTCGCTAGCCAATTCCATTCCTGATCTTCAGCTCATCGCGACAGATATATCTTCCCCCGCACTGCAGGTCGCTAAATATAATGCTAGAAGGCATGAGGTCCTGGATCGGATCCAATTTCTGGAACGGGACCTATTCACGGGTATTTATATGCCAATAGACCTGCTGGTTGCCAATCTCCCTTATATACCCACTGACAAACTTAGATCCCTGGCGGTCTATCAATCCGAGCCAGCATTGGCGCTTGATGGCGGACAGGATGGATTACACTATATTAAGGAAGTCCTGAAAGAAGCAGAGCAGCATCTCAATCCCGGCGGCGCGATATTTCTGGAGCTTGATGAGGATTGTGGGGCATCGGCGCTTGCTCTTGCCAAGGAAGTCTGGCCGGGTATCACCATCCGCCTTGCCCAGGATCTGTCGGGCCAGGACCGCTATTTGAGTATTCAAATAAATGGATAACAAAACAGAGATCCTTTCCTTAAACGATCCAGGTGTATTCAGACAGGCTGCTGCTATCATCCAGGCAGGCGGGGTGATCGCCTTTCCAACGGATACGGTTTACGGGATCGGTGCCTCAGCATTTAATGAGACTGCTATAGAAAAGATCTACCAGGTGAAAAAGCGCTCTCATTTGAAAGCCATCCCAATTCTCATCTCCGATGCAAATGAATTGAGTCAAATCGTAACCCCGATCAATCCAATCACCTATAAAATCGTCACTAACCTGTGGCCGGGAGCGTTGACACTAATACTGCCCATTCATCCTAACCTACCAGGAAACCTTTCCGAGAAAGATACAATCGGGGTCAGAGTGCCCGACCATGATCTGGTCCGGGAGTTATTAAGAGTCACTGGCCCAATAGCAGCCACCTCGGCGAATCTTTCGGGAAAGCCCAGCGCCTTAACGGCAGAAGACGTCATTCATCAATTAGGGGGGAGTATAGACCTGATCCTGAATGGGGGTCCTGCACCTGGCGGCATGGCATCGACGGTACTGGATTGCTCCGGAGAAGAACCGGCAATTTTTAGAGAAGGTCCGGTCTCCTGGGAACAGATAGCTTTGATTTTCAAACAGAGTTAAATACTTGTATACTAATCCATTTTTCAAGGCGATAGGCAGAATTTTGATAGTTCGATAAATTCTCCGTCGAGTTTGTAGATATGACTGAGATTCTAGATTAGTTGATGCAATTGAAGGAAATGGAATTCTCTATTATTTAATATTTGCCATCAAATATTTTTACCTTTAAGGAGTTTAATTATGTCTGGTTTTCCTGCTCCGATGTTTTATCTTGATCCTGGAACTGGAAGCATTCTAATCCAGGTTATATTGGCATCTGCCCTGGGTTTCTTATTTATTATCAGAACAAAGATCGCCAGTGCATTTAAGTGGGTTTGGAGTAAGCTGTTCAAGAGAGGAGAATAGATGATAAGCAGTTCCAAGGACAAGGGTTCTTTTCGAGACCCAAGTGGCTTTATTTTTTCTCGAGATGGAATTTTATATCGCCAAATCAATAATTCATTCAAAAACGATTATACGTATTTGATGAACTCCGGCTTATATCAAGATTTGGTCAATAATAATTTGATAATTCCACATGAAGAGGTTGAAATCGAACCACACTCTGCGGAATCATCTTACAAAGTTATCAAACCAGAAAAACTTGCCTTTATTACATACCCCTATGAATGGTGTTTCAGTCAATACAAAAGGGCAGCTTTGGCAACCCTTGAGATCCAAAAAACAGCTCTGTCATATGATATGACCTTAAAGGATGCCAGCACCTATAACATCCAGTTCCAGGATAACAACCCTCTATTGATCGATACCCTTTCATTCGAGGGATACGAACAAGGACGCCCCTGGGATGGATATCATCAATTCTGCAAACACTTTTTAGCTCCACTATTATTAATGTCTTACTGTGATGTTCGTTTGAATTCATTAATGCGCGTGTTTATTGATGGCTTACCACTTGATATCGCCAGCAGTCTATTGCCAAAAAAGACTAAGTATAATCTCTCGATTGCTGCTCACATACATATCCATGCCAAAGCCCAAAAAAGGTACACTGGAGAGGAGATAAACAGAAAAGCAATAAGTCAGAGAGTCAGAAAAGAGGGAGTGATCAGCCTTATTGATAGCCTGGGGCATCTAATAAAAAAACTGACGTGGGGTAGTGAAGAGACTTCATGGGGGGATTATTTATCATTTCATAATTATTCGGACTCAGCCTACAAACTAAAAAAAGCCCTTGTGCAAGAATTTATCGAGCATGCAAATCCGGGTGTTGTCTGGGATTTTGGCGCAAATACCGGGGAGTTCAGCCGACTTTCTAGTAAAAAAGGAATCACGACGGTCGCTTTTGATATTGATCATGGAGCAGTTGAACAAGGTTACCTTCAGAGCATAAAAGAGGGTGACAATCACATTCACCATTCGATCATCGATCTATTCAATCCCAGTCCATGTCTGGGGTGGAACAACAGTGAAAGAAAATCGTTAATTAAACGAGGACCAACTGATCTTCTTATGGCGCTTGCGCTTGTTCATCACTTGGCCATTGGAAACAATCTTCCATTTGAGTTAATAGGAGATTTCTTTTCAAGTTTGACCAATTGGTTAATAATTGAGTTTGTGCCAAAAGAAGACTCTCAAGTCAAAAAACTCTTGTCTTCAAGGCGAGATATTTTTGAAAACTACACTCAAGCTCAATTTGAAGGAGCTTTCTCCAATTATTTTTCAATCGTAAAGAAGGAGCCTGTTAAGGACACAACTAGAACACTCTATCTTATGAAAAAATTAGAAGCGTAATAAGTAGCTAAATCAGGAATATCTTTCAGTTTGTTATCATCTCAGAAGGGGGAATATCCAACGAAGGGTGTCAACACCCCATTCTTAGTACCAGTTAAAAGCGGACACTTAATACTTTTTCAACCATGTATTGATACGGTGACATTCCCTTCAATGTTTCATGAAGTCTGATACCATCGTATTCCTCAATCAACTCACTAGTGATATCGCGTCTGCCTTGAATAAAGATAACCATCAAGGTGTTGTTTTCCTGGAGAGCATTTACCACTCCGATAATAGGATTTATTATTTCCATTTCAGGGAATGTTTACCTGCACGTCTTAAAAATATTACTAGGAAATGATTTTTCTGGTTATTTAATATTCTAATATTGGACTTTCGTTCATAATACGATTAAGAGCAATAACCTATCAATGAAAGATAGAAGGCCCCAGCATCAGAATTCGATAATCAAGTCTGACAGGTTTCGCTTCGGCACATTGTGGACATCCTTCTCATCCCGCCAGTATTTGATCTCACCATCATCTCCGATCTCTTCCAATACCACACTCTCCCCGGGCCTGCCCAAAGCAATTACCAGCAAAATCTCATATCGCTCCGGGATAGACAGGACCTTCTTTAATGAATCCCTCTTAATCGATCCAATCAAGCAAGCACCTAATCCCAGCTCAGTTGCGCCCAGGGTGATGCTCTGGCTCGTGATGCCGGCATCGTACTGGAAACTATTGGCTAGTTCTCTATCCCCCAGCAAGATGATGTAGGCTGATGGTCGCTCCCCTTCAACTGGTCCCGCCCAATCTTTCAAATATCCAGCCCATGACAGGGCAGGAAAGATCATTCTATTCTTATCCTCTGTGTTGGAGAGAATGAATTTCAAGGGCTGCAGATTAGCTCCAGAAGCGGATTGCCGGGCCAGATTGACCAATTTCCAAAGTGTTCTATCTTTTATAGGATGATTTTCTTTAAATCGCCGGTAGCTGCGATTTTTCAAGGTCAATCTACTCATCCCCTGCCAGCTGGTGTAGACACCTCCAATCAGCGCAACCAGCGCGGTTGGACCAACTGCCATCACAGCAACCAGGAAAAATAGCGCTTCCAAGAAACCCAGCAGGCCTGACAGTATCAGGCTACCTTCTACCAGAGTTCCCAGTGCATAAAAGAGGTTGTGCAGCACAACTCCAACAGGAAAAGCCGCCAGGGAAGTCACCAACAGAATCCAGAATTCTCGCGGTGAGGGCCAATTCCAGACCCAGGCCCCGGCTAAACAGGCAAACCCAATATATAGGAGAATGATACCTGGGGGATTATCAGATACGCCGATCACTAAGGCAGCAGCGCCAGTCAATATCCCGGCTGCGATCAGTATCCATTGAGCAATATTTATCTTATTAAGGAATTTACTTAAGCCAGCCATCATCCACCTCCTGTGGTTTTCAAACTGAATTATTAAACCAGTAACAATGGTAAATAATTAAAGATCGGAGATCGACCAGGTCGGTGCAGCATCCATTTCAAGGTTATCCCGCTGACCAGCCTGGAACCGGTAGCAGCCCACACCGGCAATCATGGCAGCATTGTCTGTACATAGGAACAGGGGTGGGATATGAACACCAAATTTTTTCTGCCCCTTGAACTTATCCCTTAAAGCCTGGTTAGCGGAAACACCGCCTGCAATCAGGATATCCTTTGTACCGAATTCCTCCGCCGCCCGTAAAGTTTTCTGGAATAAGACATCCACCACAGCCGCCTGGAAGCTAGCAGCCAAGTCCTTCTTAGGCAGTTTGCTCTTTTGTTTTTCAAGCTGCTGCACCGTTCGTAACACAGAGGTTTTCAGCCCGCTGAAGGAAAAGTTGAAGCTGTCATCTAACCAGGAGCGCGGGAAATCAAAAGCTTTGGGATCTCCATCAAGGGCAGCCTCCTGGATCACAGGACCTCCCGGGTAGCCCAATTCCAGCAGTCTGGCAATCTTATCAAAAGCTTCTCCAGCGGCATCATCCAGTGTGCCGCCCAAACGGACATAAACCAAATGGTCCTTCATAAGTACCAGTTCTGTATGACCGCCAGATACGATTAAAGCCAGGAGCGGGAATCGGGGGGCTTTCTTCTTTTTCTTCCCCTCTTCTGCCAACCAGGCTGAATACAGATGCCCTTCTAAATGATTGATCCCCAACAAGGGCAGCCCGCTGCCGATCGCCAATCCTTTAGCCATATTAATGCCAACCACCAGGGATCCCGGAAGTCCGGGACCTCGAGTTACGGCGATGCCATCCAGGTCAGATAACTTTAAATGTGCATCTTTGAGAGCCTGATCGACAATTGGGTAGATGGAAAGGATATGCTGCCTTGAGGCCACTTCGGGGAAAATACCGCCGAACTGGGCGTGCAAGTCAACCTGGGAGGCCACAGCATTGGAAAGGATCTCGCGGCCATTTTCCACTACAGCCGCTGCGGTTTCATCGCAGGAGGTCTCAATACCCAGAATGCGCGCCAGTGGGTTTTCCAAACTTTCCCTAGGGGTTTCCTCAATTTGATTTTCACTCATAGGATCACCTGATCTTGTCTCATATTCAAATGATTTACCCTTTCCAGTGTTTCATCGGCAGCACCAGATCATAAGGGTATTCGGCCAAAATTTCCATTTTCCCATCTGGCCGGACCCAAACCGTATCTTCCAGTCGGCATCCCATCCCTTGATCCGGATAATATAATCCAGGCTCGATGGTAACCACCGAACCAGCGTCTAATAAATCACAATCGCTGCCCCGCTTGCTGAACCAGGGCCGTTCATGTACATTCAATCCCATTCCATGACCCAGGCTGTGAACATACCCAGATTCCAACTGGCTGTCCTGACGTATCGTTCGGTGGCCTTGGGCTTCGAATAGCTCACAGGTACGGTCCTGGAAATTGATCGCTGGTTCGTCCATCATCATCTCATCCATAATGGTCTGGTAAACGGCTTTCACATCCTCATACATGGCAGTCTCTGCTTCTGGGGCATATCCTAAACACCAGGTTCTGGTGAAGTCAAAGAAATACCCTCCGCCTGTTTCCTGGGGATAGATATCATAAATGATTGTTTTTCCCAGCCGTATAAAGTCCTCATGCGTTCCTGCGCTGTGGGGAACACCAGCATCCCGCCCTATTGCAAATATGCAACCCAGGGGATTCTCCACTCCTAATTCTGCCAGCCAGTAATTGATCTTAATATGCATGGCTCCAATTGTTAAAGGCTCACCATTCTCCTGCAGCAGGATCTTATCTTCATTCACCTGGCAGGATTGTAAATAAGCAGCCGTCTTTCCGACTACTTTAGTGGTGATCTTGCCCATTTCGCGGATGCGTTCAACTTCATGAATATCTTTGGTAGCCCGGGCTTCCAGCAGGATAGAATCATCTCCCTCACCAATGAACTCGATCTCTGGCAGTAACATATTAAGATATTTGAATGTGCCCAGGACTGGACCGATCTCAACCTTACCGTATACTGCTACTCTGCCTCTAGTCAATCCAATATCCTCGAACATCAATTTTCGCATTTTCGCTCGGGCTTCCAGCAAGTTCCCCTGGGATTCTTCCAATATCTTCAGGAATCCATATTTAGCAGTAACAATTATCTCAAACCCAGTAGATGATGCTTCCTCACGTTCCATGGAATTGCAGAAGATCACTGGCTCTTTTCCTCTGATCAGGATCAGGTCCGCCCCACTAACATGAGCGCTTCCTGTGAAATAAGTCATTGATGGGTTATGGTAGGCATCGCCCAGTATCCAAAGGGCTTCAATATTTTCCCGTTCCATAATTTGAGAGAGATCATTTATCATAGATATTCCATGCTGATCGTAAAGCATTGATAAAATCCGGATCCGTTTCAGGCAGCACAGTTCGGGGGTCCAATAATACCCTGTCATCCTCTACTCGGGCGATCACAGAAGGCGATCCATTGCGGAGGATTTCAAGAAGCTGATTAGGATGATCCACCTCCAGAGCCAACACATAAGTCGTCATAGTTTCCCCAGGTAAGGAACCTCCTCCAACCATCGATTGCGCCTCAATTATGTCCCCTTGTTTGAGAGTTTTTTTCCATTTTTCTGCTCTGGCCTTGATTGATTGTTGGTCAGCCGCGATCATTTGCCAGACCGGAACTGTGGACAGCGCCTCTCCTTTAATATAATGATCCAGTGTAGCTGAGAGTGCGCTGAGTGCCATCTTGTCTGCCCGGATTGCTCGGGCCAGGGGATGGATTTTCAATTGATCGATCAATTCCTTTTTGCCCAGGATAATTCCCGCCTGCGGACCACCCAGGAGCTTGTCACCTGAAAAACAGACCAGGTCAGCTCCGGCAGCCAGGGATTCCTGTACCATTGGTTCGTGTTTCAAGCCATACGGGCTGGTGTCCAGCATAGCCCCCGAACCCAGGTCATCAAAGAACCATAAACCCGCTTCATGAGCGCTGTTTACGATCTGGCCAATTTCAGGTTCACTGGTAAAGCCAACAATAGCATAATTTGATGAGTGAACTCTCATCACCGCACTGGTTTCTTCACTGTAAGCTTGTTCGTAATCAAACAGGTGAACCTTATTGGTCGTCCCGATTTCTACCAGGTCAGTTCCCGAATGACGGAGGACTTCTGGTATGCGGAATCCTCCGCCGATTTCCACTAATTGGGAGCGGGAGATGATCACCTTCTTACCCCTGGTCAAAACTGTCAAACTCAATAACACAGCCGAGGCGTTGTTATTTACGACCAGGGCGGATTCCACCCCCAGCAGCTGCTGGAATTGGGATTCAGCGTGAATTAATCTTGAACCTCTTCCTCCTGTCTCCAAACTGAATTCGAGGGTGGAATACCCACTGCTGACATTCCTGACCGCTTCCAGGGCAGCCCCGCTTAATGGAGCTCTTCCTAAATTTGTGTGTATGATCACCCCTGATGCATTGATAACCGGTACAAGGGTCGGTTTTAAACGATCATCTAGCAGATCAGCGGTCATTTTCAAGATCACTTCAAGATCAGGTACTTCGGAACCACTTTTAAGGAAGTCCTGCCGGACCAGGTCAAGGCAGGCCCGGACGGCATCCACTGTCGCTTGATGACCGTAGATCCCGACCAGGAATTTTCCCTGCCCGGTACTGAGGATCTGATCAACAGAAGGTATTTGGCTTAAATCATTCATAAATATTTCAGACTTGAATAGTCATTATGCTTCAGGATGCCAGGCACTCCGGTTTCGAAGCCGGATCAATAATTCAACCAGGATTAAACCAACAGCCAGGATCAGCGCCAGGCCAAAACTTAATACCTGGCCTTTGTTCAGCCATAACAGTATAGCTGTGTAAAGACCGATCATGATCCCTTCCCTGATAACGATCTCATAATTGGCCGGGCCAAATGGTTTAATGATCCTGTTCAGATAGGCCACTGCAGGAAATGAGGATCCAGTAATCGTTATAAAAATGGCAGCATAAAATAACCAGCGATTCCCCAATTCCGGGACTGTCTGCGTGACCAGATAGATCAGCAGGATCCATCCAGGAATTGCCAGGATCAATGAGATCGGCAGAAATGTCTTAACTGGTGGTGAACCTTTATCTTCCATGCTTCAAATTCTAACATAGAGTTATCTTCCTTGAATAATACCGCTACAGGTGCAGAGGACCTTAAGTATCCATTCTGGATGCATGAATCAGAAGGAGAATTTCGGGTTTATTGACAGTATTTAACCCATACAATGAGAGATTAAACTCTACTTGATAGCTGAGATTCAAGTAGACGTGTTTCATTTCGGTGAAAGAGCATCTCATTTTTTTTGAATGTGTTAAGAATTGGAGATCAGATTTATCTACTACCCCCATCTGTAGGGGTCGGTAATTTCCGTAACCCCAAATCAGGCGGAAAAACACTACTTAAGGAGTATATAAGGTAATCCTCGAAAACCAGACCCATTCCTTAAGATATGAAACCTTAATAAATTCATTTTATTTAGAGGGGCGGGATTGCCCATGTCTACTTCATCCGTTAGAATTAGTCATGAAGCGTTCCCCCAATTAGGGATTATTACAATCTAATAACAGCTGTTCCTGATTCATAATCAGGTCTTGATTTTACGGAAGGGGAGTTTCCGTAGATCAAGTATACTTCTTTCTTAAAGAGGTGAGGAGGAAAGAGTTCATGGAAGGAAAGCAAGCCTGGCAAGCTGCCCTTGGCCAATTACAATTAGAGATGCCAAAAGCGGCTTTTGATACCTGGGTGCGAGATGCAGAGCTGATCTCCGCAACCGATGGTGATTTTCAAATTGGTGTTCACAATGCTTACGCCCGCGACTGGTTGGATAGTCGGTTAAAAAGCACCATTACCAAGCTGCTGAACGGGACAATGAACCGACCGGTTGATGTCACCTTCGTAATTAATAACGGTGCCGAAAAACATACCCCCCAGGAACAATCAGAACTGCTTGACTCACCCCTGGTTGAAATTCCCCGAATTGAGAACTCCCCTCCCCAACGAGTCTCAATCAATTTACGCTACAACTTCAATAATTTTGTGGTTGGATCCAGCAACCGTCTTGCACATGCTGCTTCCCTGGCAGTAGCCGAAAAACCTGCCCAGACATACAATCCTTTGTTCCTGTATGGCGGAGTCGGGTTGGGAAAAACCCACTTGCTGCACGCAATCGGTAATATGGGCCAGGTCCAGGGGCTGGAAGTGTTGTATGTCTCCTCGGAAGAGTTTACCAATGACCTGATCATGGCCATTCGCAATCACACAACCCAGGCATTCCGGGAAAAATACCGCAGGATCGATATCCTCCTGATCGATGACATTCAGTTCATCGCAGGGAAGGAATCAACCCAGGAAGAATTCTTCCACACATTCAACACCCTGCACGGCCAGAACAAGCAGATCGTGATGACCTCAGACCGACCGCCAAAAGCCATGGTCACTCTTGAGGAACGCCTTCGCAATCGCTTTGAATGGGGATTGGCTGCTGACATTCAACCGCCAGACTTTGAAACCCGGGTGGCAATTCTCCAATCAAAAGCCCAGCGGATGGGATTCGATATGCCGGACTCTATCCTGGAAAATATCGCTCAGCGCTTCCAGACCAATATCAGGGAGCTGGAAGGAGCAATGACTCGCCTGCGAGCTTATGCAGATTTGAGGGGCATGGTTCTCGACGAGAAATTGGTTGAATATGCCCTGGCAGATCTGATGCCAGAAACCAAAGAAATCGAACCTGAACAAATCCTCAATACCATCGCCCAGGAATATGGCATCTCTATGGAAGATTTGTTGAGCCACAGCCGCAGCCAGCGGGTATCATTCCCCAGGCAGGTGGCGATGTATATGCTTCGGGAAGAAAGTGAATTATCACTGCCCAAGATCGGTGAACTTCTGGGTGGACGAGACCACACCACGGTGATGTACGGCCACGATAAAATAACGGATCTTCTGGAAAGGGATAAAAATTTGCGGCGGAAGATTGTCAACATTCAAGAAATCCTTTACTCCCCCGTTAGCGCCACAGTTTAGGTAATTCGATCAGAAATAAAAAAACCTGCTGGAAAAACTCAGCAGGTTTTTTGCTATTTTACTTCTTAGATTTTTTCCTGGACTTCATTTTCTGGAACCAGGATTTCAATTGCCTGGACCAGCGGTACCAGGGGAATTCAACAAGGGTCGATTCTTCTTCAGGCTCAGGCCAGGGATCGAGATCGAACATTTTTTGAAATATATACATACCGAGCAATTTGAGTGTTGCAACAACCGGAGCAGCCAAGAAGATACCGATCACCCCCATCAGGCTGGCCATGGCCAAAGCTGCAACCAGCACTGCAGCCGGATGAATATCCAGGGTCCGGCCCAAAAAACGGGGAGTGATGTAATTATCAAATATGAAATTGGTGGTCAATGAAATCGCCAGAACCATGATTGAGTACTGCCAGGCGAGCAAACCAAAATAATTTCCCGGCTGTAAAAAAGTTACCAGAACCATCACTATGGATGCAGTCCAAGAGCCAACATAAGGGACAAAAACCGCCAGGCCAGTCAAGGCTGCCAGGGCAATTGAATATCTGACACCCAGTGCGGAAAGAATGATCAGGTAGACAACAAACACCATCACAAAGATAATAAATTGCCCCCGGAAAAATGACTCCCAGATCACACTCAGTTGGCGGGTCATTCGTCGGATATCATAACCATATTGGGGGATCTGATCGAAGGTTATCTTACCCACTCGTTGAGATTCAGAAAGGATGAAATACGCAACAAAAACTATAAAGAATATCCTGCCTATACTGGCTGCAGCACCAGTTGCCAGAGAGCCAACGATCGATCCAGCCTGACCCAGCAGCGGTTGAATAGTCTCCAGGAGCCGATTGGCCAGGTCACTCAAATTGATGATATCTTTGATTCCGTACTTTTCCAGGATTACTGTGAGATCATTCGCCAGATCTGGAAGATCATTAGTAAATTCTTGAACAACTCGCACCAGTCCAGTTGCCTGCTGGGCAATAACCAGGCCTGCTCCTGTTAACATTCCGATCAATAAAATGACGAAGATAAGAAAAACCAGTGTCGTACTCACTCGCCAGGATAGGCGGGTTTTTCCGGTCAAATAGGCTACGAGCGGCTGGAACAGATAAGTAATGATCGAAGCCAGGACCAACAACGACACAATGGAGCGGTAGTAAATAAAGATCCCGGCAAGAATTGCCATCAGGGTTAACCCGATCACTAATTTTGTAGTTGTCCCCCAGGATGGTGAACGTTGGCTTTCAATGGTCATGGATGTTTATCCCCTTCGATCCTCAATAACTATCACTATATTGCATTCAACCCAATAGAAAATTCGGCCCAACAATCCTCTTGCTGACCAACACAGAGTTCAAGTGCTGTAACACCCTATCCTTCAATTAGGTTCGCGATGACGATAATTCTCTGCTTATCTATCCTATACGGAAAACAGGAGATCAAAGTTGCAATGGATTCATCTGTGGATTCCAGGAATTCCACCTGGTGCGGCTCAACGATCAAAACATCCTCTACAACGTAGGTGTAGCTCTTCCTTTCGGAGAACAGAATTACCAGGTCTCCTTCTTCCAGCTGATCCAGATTGCGGAAGATCTCTCCCTGGATATCATTATGGGCTGATAACACCACATTCCCGATCTCACCCGGGTTAGCGGAATAGATAGCATGTCCAACACCTTTTTTCAACTGTTCAGGCCCATCCCCTTCCACAACCGGAACATCCTTGTTAATCTTGGGAATTTGCAATCTAATGGCATGATTTGGACCAGGAGTTGGAATCGGGATTTCCCAATAAGATTGAACTACTGGTCGTAAATGTTCCGGAATCTCTTCGATATTTGGTTGACTGCCCCCAGGTGAATCAGGCGGAGTGTGACCTCCCGGAAGAACTACGGCTCTGATCAATGGTGTTGCTGTCAGTGTGGGCTGTTCCAAAGCAAGAGCGACCTCCCTGTTCAATTGCTGGAGGATATCCAATCCATTAAAAAGCACAAATACCAGGCCTAATACTGCCAGGACTTCGATTGCCAGCAAGAAGCCATCCACAACCCGTTTATTCCTCTTTTTTTCCTCTGCAACCGGATCCAGGGAGCCTTCCCCAACAGGTGAAGTGGTCCTGATATCTTCCCAGGAGGTTTCTTCTTCATCTGAGACCAGGCGAACCACTCTACCTGTCTCACGATAGCGTTCAATACGCTCATTTCTGCCAAAGCGTTGTTTCTCTATCAGCAGCCTGCGCAGCTCATTGATGGATAAATCCCGGGGATCTTTCTTTTGTGCCACATGAAAATTATAATCGGGGAATTAATACCTGCCAAGTCGAGAGGGGTTCTTTCGGGATTCTTATATTACCTTTTACTGTTCACAAATGCGAGGCTGTTTTGAAAAAGACAGTATAATAATCAAATTGCTTTCAGGCAGCGCCGATGATCCATCAGGAGATTCATGAAGTTCTTGTTTGGTGATAAGAAATTCCTCAATACCATGCTCAAACTGGCTGCACCGATCATGCTCCAGAATTTGATATTCTCGTCCCTGAACCTTGTGGACGGTGTGATGATCGGTCAGCTTGGGGAAAGCGCAGTAGCTGCTGTAGGAATTGCCAATCAAATCTTCTTCCTGGTATCCCTGCTGTTTTTTGGCATTGGCAGCGGATCAGCGATCTTCGCTGCCCAGTATTGGGGACGAAAAGATACTGAACGGATCCAAAGCGTTCTGGGTTTAAGTTTATTGATGAGCATCAGCGGTGCAGTGTTGTTTTCCCTGGTGGCAATTCTCCTTCCTGTTCAGGTGATCAGTATTTATTCTAAGGATCCAGCAGTCATCTCTCAGGGAAGTGTTTATCTTCAAATCGTAGCTTTCAGTTACGTGGTCACTGCAATCACAAACAGTTTTGCTTTTGTGTTAAGAAGCACTGAAAACGTAAAACTTCCTCTGCTGACAAGTTTAGTGGCATTAAGCCTGAACACTTTAATGAATTACGGGTTGGTATTGGGTAATTTTGGTTTACCATCATTGGGCGTAAAAGGGGCAGCGATTGCCACGATCGTCTCCCGTCTGATCGAGGTTGTTTTGCTGCTGCTAATTATCTACCGCAGAAAACTACCTGTGGCCGCAAAACTGCCAGCTCTGCTTAACTTCAAGATCCTGTCTATCAAAAAATTCTTCAATACAACCTTACCCGTGATAGCCACGGAAATTATCTGGTCATTCGGGATCACTACTTATAACATGGTGTATGCCAGGATAGGCACTGAATCCATTGCGGCAGTGAATATCGCCGGGACCCTGGATAGGATCATCTTCGTTGTATTTATCGGAATGGGCAATGCCTGCGCTATTATGATCGGCAATCGGATAGGTGCCCAGGAAAATGAACTTGCTACAGATTATGCAAAGAAATACCTGTTATTGGGAGCTATCGGAGCATCTGCCCTGGGTTTGATCATGTTCCTCTTCGTCACTCCCTTATTATCTTTTTATCAGGTATCTGCTGCAACAATTGATCTCACTGTTAAATTGATTAGCTTAATGGCCTTATCGCTGCCCGTTCGATCATTGAACCTGATCCTGCTGATCGGAGTTCTCCGTGCGGGAGGAGATACAAGAGTGGCCTTCTTCATTGACGCCGGGTCTGTCTGGGTCGTTGGGGTACCGATGGCGTTCATTGGCGCTTACGTTTTAGGATTGCCAGTCCATTGGGTTTACTTGATGGTATTAGCAGATGAAGCCGTCAAACTAGTCTTTGGTTTGTACCGATTCTTCTCCCAGCGCTGGATAAATTATCTCGTTGCCCCAGCCTGAGTAAAACGGTTCCCTTACCTGGATTATGCTAGAATCTAAACATCATACTAGTCTATGGGAGGGTTCATGCCAGATAGAGATACGCTCTATTCACTATCAAAGGAAACCCTAATTGAGATGCTGGAAGATTCAGCCAAAAATTGGCTGGCACATGATGGGCTCTGGTTCCAGGCTGTAGAGCGTCAGTACGGTATTGAAAAAGCCATCGAACTCGATAAAGAGGCCTGGATTTCCTTCACACAGATCGAAGCCAAGAGGATCATGCGACTCCTCGAGATCGAACCCAGCGGGGGTATTCCTGCCCTCCAGAAAGCGCTTCAATTCCGCCTCTATGCCCGGATCAACGAGCAGTCGATGACATCCAGTGCTGAGAGCACTCTCCGCTTTGAGATGAATGATTGCCGCGTTCAGAGCGCCCGGAAAAGAAAGGGGCTGGATGATTTTCCCTGCAAGCCGGTAGGGATTGCTGAATATGCCTATTTCGCCCATACTATTGATCCGCGCATCAGGACTGCTGTGATCAGCTGCCCACCTGATCCACATCCGGAAGATTTTTACTGCGCCTGGCAGTTCAGCCTGGAGGAAGATCCAATCCCTATAGAGGATCTGATCAAAATAAAATAGAATAAAGACTCTTAATTTGAAAATCCCGGAGCTTAATTAGCTCCGGGATTATTTTTTAACTTGATTTTTATTTATTCATTTTTCCTATTTCACTCGCCAGAAACCCCGCTGAACTGCCACAACATCCTCAGTCGTGATGAATGCGCCAGCATCCACATCCCTGACCAATTTTTCAAAATCATGGACCTGGCTGCGGCGGATACTGGAAGTGATAACAGAGACCATCCCATCTTTTCCCCGGGCTGGAATTTCTGTTACTGCGAATTTATTCTCTCTGAGGACTTCCAGGATGGCTGCCCCCAAATGGGGACTGATCACTCGAATTTCTGCAAAACCGATCGCCAGTCTATCCTCGATCCACATGCCAACCACATTGCCAGTGGCAAAACCAGCAGCATAGAAGATCACATTAACGATATTATCTATATCAGCTAAAATAAATGCGAATGTCAAAACCCAGATTGCCGAGTTAATAAAACCCAATACCCAAACCCAGAACTTATTACTGCGCAATGTCAAGATCAAACGCAGCGTATCAAGACTGGTAGAAATCACCCGGACGGTGAAGATCAGGAGAGCGATCAGTATGCTTTGTTGAGTGAGTTGAAAAGTGAACATCGATAATCCTTTTCTAGAGTTCGAAAACAGGGGTTTCCCGCTTCCCAAATAGCCCTACTTCGTCCGGTCCATCACTTCGAAGTACAAGTCGTTAGCATAGGCCTTTACCATCCTGCGCATGCTGAATTCAGGTGCAAGCGTCCTGATGGATTCTTTCATTAATCCGATCCACTCAACCGGCAAATTTCCGGAAGAACGGTCATAAAACAGAGGGATGATCTCATTTTCAAGCGCATCATACAGGCTTTCCGCATCCATATCGTCCTGGAATTTGTGATCCGCATGGCTGTCATCTGTACCGATTGCCCAGCCGTTCTTGCCATTGAATCCTTCTCGCCACCAGCCGTCCAGGATTGAGAAGTTCAAAACTCCATTCACAGCTGCTTTTTGCCCGGATGTGCCAGAAGCCTCGTTGGGCCGCCGGGGAGTGTTCAGCCAGACATCCACTCCCTGAACCAGATACCTGGCCAGATTCATATCATAGTCTTCCAAAAATACCAGCCTGCCCCCACTTTCAGCTTTCTTCACTTTCCGGTATACATTCTGGATCAGCAATTTACCTGGTTGATCAGCAGGATGGGCCTTTCCAGCAAAGATGATCTGGACTGGCATGTTGGGTTTGTTGATGATCCCTAACAACCGTTCAAAATCGCTTAAGATCAAATCGGCCCGTTTATAGGTCGCAAACCGCCGGGCGAAGCCGATAGTCAAAGCATATGGATTCAATAAGGCGCCAGAAGCAATGACCTGGACAGGATGAACCTCATCCTGACCCCATTGAACCCGGGCCCTTTCTCTCATATAGATGACAAGTTTTCTTTTCAGGTGCCTGCGCACCGCCCAGATTTCCTCATCGGGGATATTGGAAACCGCTTCCCAGATCTCTGGATCATCAATGTTGTCCAGCCAATCCGAACCCAGATACCTGCCATAGAGATGGCGCATCCGGCGGGCCAGCCAGGTTCCAGTATGGATACCATTAGTGATATGGCTGATTGGAACCTCGTCAGTTTTAACATCAGGCCAAAGATAGCCCCACATCTCCCGGGCAATTTCACCATGCAATTCAGATACGCCATTGCGGAGATTGGATGTACGCATTGCCAGGACAGGCATACTGAAGGTAACGCCCCAGCTGACAGTATGCCGCGCCAGATCAAAAAACTCATCTCGAGACAAACCCAGCTGCTGCTGCAATCCACCGAAATATTTATCGATCAACCAGGCGGGAAATTCATCGCTGCCAGCAGGTACTGGTGTATGAGTAGTGAATACGGTTTTTGCCTGGACATAATTTTTCGCCTCTTCCAGGCTGGTGCCCTTTTCTACTTGCTCACGGATGCGCTCCAGGACCAGGAAGGCGGAATGGCCCTCATTCATATGCCAAACTGCCGGAGAATGGCCCAGTTTACGGAGTGCTCTTACACCGCCAATACCAAGGATGATCTCCTGCGAAATCCTCAAATCAAGGTCACTGCTGTACAATCTTGATGTCAGTTCACGATCGTCATCGGAATTGCCATCTACATTAGAGTCCAGGAGATACAAGGGTACTCGGCCTACCTGGATCTTCCACATTCTTACTAAAACTTCCCTGCCTGCCAATTCTACAGAAACAGTGGTTAGTTTTTCCTCATTATCCACCAGCGGCAGCACAGGCAGTTCATCAAAATTCAATTTAGCATATTGGGCTTCCTGCCAGCCATCTTCACTGATGACCTGCGTAAAATAACCTTTGGTGTACAGGAATCCCATAGCCACCAGGGGCAGGCCCAAATCACTTGCTTCTTTCAGGTGATCGCCGGAAAGGACACCCAGACCGCCAGCGTAGATCGGCACTGTCTCATGAAGTCCAAACTCGGTAGAAAAATAAGCAATTACCTCTTTATCAATATGGCCGTGGTTTTTCTGGTACCAGGTATCCTCGCGTTCCATATACTGGTCAAAAGCCAGTAAGGATCGATCATAAAAATCCAGATAATAACTATCGTGAGTCACCGCATTCAATTTTGCCCGCTCGACTTTGCGAAGGAATTGGATCGGATTATGGGTTGTCTCTTCCCATAAATCACTGTCAATTCGTTTATAAAGACGCTGGACGTCAGGATTCCAGGTCCACCACAAGTTATAGGCAAGTTCACCTAGACGTTCGATCCTGCGGGGGAGGCTGAAATGATTTGGGGTTATTTCTTTTACTTGATCAAGAGTCAAAAGAATCCTCCTCATGCTCTCGGAGTACTATCTACACACAATTAAAACATCGCTCATTCTACCATTGGACACAGTTTGCGTAAACTTGAGGTTTTTGAATATCGAGGAATAAAATCCAGGCTCTTTAATCAAAAGCCCGGATTCAGGAATCATTAAATTTCTCTGGTTTGGAATCTAGAAGATCAATTATGGGAACGTTCTACTCCCCAATTTTTCAGCGTGGCAGGGGGAGGAGATACTTCACCCACCTCTCTGCGGACCAGGACCAGAGCTTCTTCCGGACAGGCCGGGACACATAACCCGCAGCCCACACAATTCCTCGGGTCCACTTCACATACTACCCCATCAACGTTCAGGGCATCAAACTGGCAGCGTTCCACACAATCTCCGCAGGCAACACATAATTCATCACCTACAACAACCAGAAAATCCGCTTTAGCGATGGCTGCTGAATTATTAAACTCGGCCACGGCCCTTAGAATTCCACAGCTGCAGGTACAGCAATTGCAGATATAGGAATTCCGGTCTTGGTAATTACCAGTGGTGTGGACCAACCCGGCTTCTTCCGAATCGCGCAGGATCTGGAGTGCTTCGTCTTTTGTAATGGATCGATCTACTTCACTGTTTTCAAAATATCCTTCTACTGGCGCAAAAACCAGGCAATTCTCTACCGGATGGTCACAGGGATCACCGATCAAGGTTTTTTGCACCCGGCAGATACAATCCCTCACACCCCACGCCTGAGCGTTTTCGATCAAATTGGAGGCTTTTTCATAAGGATATACCTCCATCTCAAAATCAATTGATTCCTGGATCGGGATAACGCGGTGAACTGATAAACCTTTCCCTGTAATACCTCCCTGGGTTTCCTGGAAATATTGCTCAAACAATTCTGCAATCTCCTCGTTCATCCTGGGAAGCAATTCTTCATAAAACCCGACAACAAACGGCATTAAGCCAAAAACGAGGGCTGATTCCCTTTTAGAGAAAAGGATCATCTTTTTTCTGACCATATTCTTTAAAGTGCGGCGGGCTTCTTTTTCCGGAACATTAGCACGGGCAGCGATCGCAGAGGCTGGTTCTTTCGAATAAAACATCTCTGCCCCCAGAAGAGCTTCTTCCGGAGTGAAGATCTTTTCAAGCAATCGTATTTCTACCCCACTTTCAGTTGCAGGAAAACTGTGGGGCATTGTATCCAGTTTTCCAGCCAATTTCTTATAGCTTCCTGCTGTCATAAATAACTCTCCTTGCGGGGGGGGATTCCACCATCAAAATGAGAATTGAACAATCGAACTATACCAGCAATTTTGCTGCCTCCAGGATCAGTTCATCCGAAATGTCAGATTTATCCATCACTGGCAGTTCCCTGGTCTGACCATCCTTCCATATCAATGTTACCTGATTTTTGTCCGATCCGATACCACGATCCTGCCTGCTGACATCATTGGCTGCAATCAAATCAAGATTCTTATTCTCCAGTTTGGACTTTGCGTTTTCAAGCAAATTTTCCGTTTCCGCTGCAAATCCTATCACTACAGCAGGACCAATTTTGTTCTTTGCTCTGTTGTTGGCTACTTCCTTGAGGATATCAACTGTCCTCTCCAGCTGGATGGCATCCAACCCACCCTGATCCTTTTTGATTTTCTGATCTGCTTCCCGGGTGGGTTTATAATCTGCTACTGCCGCCGCCATGATCAAGATATCTGCATTACCTGATTCGGCAAAAACTGCTTCAGCCATCTCGCTGGCAGTTTTTACAGTGATCAATCTGGCCCCAACCGGTAATGATAGAACCACTGGGGCTGAAATCAGGATGACCTCAGCGCCCTGATCCAGGGCAGCTTGGGCAATCGCAAAACCTTGTTTTCCAGAAGATCTATTACTGATAACTCGTACCGGGTCAATTGGCTCCTGGGTTCCCCCAGCGGTGATCAGCACCTTCTTTCCCTTCAGAATTCCATTTCTTCCAAGCCAGCAGCGCAGATGCCCTAGCAGCTGGTCTGGCTCCAGCATCCGCCCTATTCCCGACAGGCCTGAAGCCAGATGGCCCGCTGCTGGTCCCAGGATCCCCACCCCACGCTTATTCAATAGATCCAGATTATTCTGTGTCGCCGGGTGGCTGTACATACCGCCATCCATAGCCGGTGCTATCAGAGGAGAAGTCCGCGATGCCAGAGCCGTCAACGACAACAGATTATCAGCCATTCCCCGGGCAATTTTTGCAATAGTGTTGGCTGTTGCCGGTGCTATTAAAAAGGCATCATTCTTTTCGCCTAATTCAATATGCAAGACATGATCATCCACTTTCCACAGGTCTTCATCAATATAAGCTTTACGCCCAGTGACTGAGGAAAATGTTATCGGAGCAACCAGTTTCGTTGCCGCATCAGTCAGGATGACATCAACCAGGGCTCCAGCTTTGGTTAATGATGAAGCCAGAGTAACGGATTTATAAGCCGCTATTGATCCAGTTACACCCAATACGATTCTTTTTTGTTCGAATACTCTCATTTGTCTTCCTTCTCTAACTCTAAGATGAAGGGAGTAAAATCTCTATTGATTCATATCCCAGATGATCCTCAGCCCATCCAGAGTCAACCAGGGCGCGACAATATCTATTACCTTGGTTTCTCTGGCAATGACTTCTGTTAAACCGCCAGTGGCGATTACCTTCATATCTGGTCCCAGTTCCTTACGAAAACGCGCAACCATGCCTTCCACTAGGCCAACATAACCAAATATCAATCCGGACTGCATGGCATGGGGAGTATTCCTGCCAATAACAGATGGAGGAGTGTTCAAATCCACTTTGGGGAGTTTGGCTGCTCGCCGGAAAAGGGCGTCAGCAGCAATACCGATTCCTGGGGCGATCGCGCCGCCCAGGTAATCCCCTTCCTCCGAGATAGCATCGAATGTGGTCCCGGTACCAAAATCAACCACACAGGCCGGTCCACCATAGAGATGCTGAACCGCGGCAGCGTCTACAATACGATCCGCGCCAACTGATCGGGGTGTTTCATACAGAATCCTCACACCAGTTTTCACACCGGCGTCCACCACCAGGGGATCGTGATCAAGGTACTCCCTGCAGGCCTGGAGGAAAACTCCTGTTAAGCGCGGTACCACTGAAGCCAGGCATACACCTGTGATATCACCAGCTGTCAAGTTTTCATGTTTTAACAAGCCATCGATCTGCAGCCCATACTCATCTGGCATGCGCTGATGATCTGTTGATACTCTCCAGCAGGGACCCAGTTCTTCTCCACTGTAAACACCGAGGGAAATATTTGTATTGCCAATATCGATTGTCATTAACATAGGACTTCCTTCACTTGATTCTCATCACCTACAAGCATGATCGTGGGTTTCAAATCTGGCTCCGTTGTTTAGATTTACCACTTGAACAAGTTCATACTCCACCATACCAGTCTTTTTAATCAAATCACTATCAATTGTAATACTGCCCTCATAGTCCAGATTTGAATCTGTTACGATTGCCCGGTGGATTTTTGATCTTAGCAATTTTCTGTACATTTTTCACTTCCCTAAAATAATATTATCAATCAGTCTTGTCCCGCCAACAAAAACAGCCATTGAGACCAGACAATCCTGGATTTGATTTTCAAGTTCTTCCAGGGTATTTGGGTCAGCGCAAGAAACATATTGAAGTTGGGCCAACTCTTCAAATTCAACCTCATCACTGACTATCTTTTTAATAACCTCCGCGCGCCTTTCACCATTCAGGTAGGCATCTCGGGCAAGAAACAAACCCCGCGAAAGGCATCTGGCGGCTAACCTTTCTTCTTGATCCAGGTAAGTGTTACGGCTGGACATTGCCACCCGATCCGGTTCACGCACAATTGGACAGACAATGATTTCAATCGGAAAATTCAGATCCCTCGCCATACGCTGGATAACAACTGCCTGCTGGGCGTCTTTTTGTCCAAAATATGCTTTATCCGGACCCACAGCGTTAAATAGTTTGCTCACCACAGTGGTAACTCCCCTGAAGTGAGTTGGCCGGAAGGTTCCCTCTAAAAGCTTAGAAAGCTGAACCACTTCAACCCAGGTCTGGTACCCTTCCGGATACATGACCTCCACAGTCGGGATCCACACAAGATCCACGCCCGCTTTTTCCAGAAGTTCAACATCACGGTCGATATCCCGGGGATAGTTATCTAGGTCTTCGTCCGGTGCGAATTGAGCTGGGTTGGCAAATATACTGACGACCACGGCAGCGCAATCTTCCCTCGCTTTATCCACCAGGGAGAGATGACCTTCATGAAGGTATCCCATGGTTGGTACAAAACCAACTGGCCGTTCCAGCTTGGATAATTCTTTTCTCAACTCACTCGTTGTTGTCATTATTTTCATTTTCAGAAATCCTCATTATATTTTCTCGCGCTTGAATCAACAACAACATGATCTCATTTACAGGAGTATTCAAATTCACCGACCTTCCTGCCCGGACAACCGCGCCGCACATGGCATCGATTTCTGTTGGGGCCCCCCTTCTGATATCCTGAAGCATGGAGGAAATATTTTCCGCGGTGGCGGCCGCTACTGCCTCAACAGCCGAGACAGGATCCTCATAACCGGGCTCGATTCCCAGCGCACTGGCGACATTTCCCGCTTCACGGGCCGCAAGACTCATGAGATCCTTTGAATATTTGTTATCTAACAGCTGCCCATTCTTAACATTCAGGAGAGCTGTTAATGGATTGATAGCTACATTTATTATTAATTTACTCCATACCAATCCTGACAGGTTTTCAACTTCCTGAATAGAAAACCCAGATTGCTTGAGGCATTGGATCAAGGGGTCCAATCCTGGCTGGGGCTGGACAGAGATAATTCCCTCACCGCCTGGGCGGACGACCCCGGGTCCGATCAGTGTTGCCCCGTAGGTAGTCACTCCCTGGGTAGCACGCCTGTCTCCCAGGATTTCTCCCAGGATCTCCAAATTACCCAATCCATTCTGAAGCGATAGAACGATCCCTTCAGGATCCATTATCCGGGCCAATTGTTTGGCTGCCCGCTCTGTTTGCCAGGATTTAACCAGAAGCAGAGCCAATTTTACCGGAGGTATTTTTGACAGGTCCGTCACCCCCTGAGCCGGAAAGCTATCCCTTTTCAGATCTCCTGCAATACGGATCCCAGATTGATTTATAGCCTGGATCCCTTTCCGCCAGGTGCCAAGCAAAGTCACTTTATGGTCTGAAGCAGCCAACCTTGCCCCAAACAATAAAGCCATCGCGCCGGACCCAACAATAAGGATATCAGTCATATTCTGGAGTCTACAGTGAGATCAAGGAACTTTTGCCATTCCTGATCGGACATGGAAAAAGTATGTTCCTTTCCAGGGAAATTACCGCCTTCAACATCGATTTTATATTCCTGAAATGCGTGATGAATCTCTTGATGAAGAACTTTGTATTGTTTCACAAATTTCGGTGTAAATTTATCAAATAGTCCCAGGAGGTCATGGGTAACAAGGACCTGCCCATCGCATCCCGGACCTGCGCCAATGCCAATAGTTGGAATGGTCAATTTGTTGGATACATATTCTGCCAGACGGGACGGAATGGATTCCAGGACAATTCCAAAACACCCAGCATCTTCAAGTGCCAATGCATCAGCCAAAATTTCCCCTGCTTCATCAGCAATCCTTCCCTGAGCCTTAAATCCGCCCAGCTGATTTACACTCTGAGGCGTGAGACCCAGGTGTCCAAGGACCGGAATTCCTGAACCAACGATTGCCCGAACTGCATCCAGCCTCGCCCTCCCTCCTTCAAGTTTGACAGCATCCATACCCGCTTCCTGAAGAAACCGGCCAGCATTGCGTAAAGCCTCAGAAGGACTTACCTGGTAAGACATAAAAGGCATATCTCCAATTAACAAGGCATTGGAAGCTCCCCTGGCAACTGCCTTGCAGTGATGGAGCATATCCTCCATAGTGACCGGCAAGGTGTTTTCATAGCCCAGAACAACCATTCCCAGGGAATCTCCAACCAGGATTGAATCTATGCCCGAGAGGTCTACCGCTCTGGCAGTTAGAAAATCATATGCAGTTAACATAGTAATGGGTTCTCCGCGCTCTTTTTTAGCCCGGAAGACAGACGAAGTGACTTTCTTGTTGGAAATGGGAGATGATGACATGGTACCCTCCTTTTTGGTAGGGGCCGTAAAACAGAATAGACTCTAAATGATTCTATACATACCAGCATGATCAAGCTGAAACATTATACTCCCCAAAAAAGATTAAGAATGTAATTTGGATCTATGAAATAGTTTCGTCGTATTTATTATATCCATTCTCATCCAGAAAATTTCCAAACATACGATTACACTCAATCAACTGGGATTCCGTTATTAAAGTCTTATGACGTCCAATTTTACCTTTGGAAAAATGCAGTCCAACATGGTTTTTTGCTTTTTTTTCCGGACGGTATTTATCTACAATCTCTTGATTTTTTGGCAAATCGAAATCAACGTTAATATGTTCACAAAGCCTCTGGACCTCATGGTCATAATTCTGGATCAAATCCTCATATCTTGTTATTAATGTTTTCCTGGATGAAATCCAACCTTTTGCAAAATCAACATAATCATCCATAAAGATCATCGCTTCATCTATCGTCGTTAGCGGAGTAAAAGCATTCTTAAGCCCTGCCTTAGTCATCCTTTGTCCATATTCATAAGCGGAAAGCAACGCATCTCTTGGATCTCTATAGATAAAGGTAGATTTTATTAAATCCAGATTTATCAATAAATCCGCAAGCGGGCGTCTTCCGGCATGAAGTTTTATTACATATCTAGGCTCAAATAACAATGGAAACATAACGGGAAGAAGCCGATAGAAACTAAGGGTCCCCACATTGCAATTGACCTCAGTCAAGAAATATTTCAAGCCATATTTGGCTCTAACTGCTCTAGCACTCAATCCCCCATTTGCACTAATTAGATCCTGCGTAATATTGTAATACCAACCCGTTCCGGCTCGCGGCATTCCAACCGATAATATCAATTGTTTATTCATGGATCTCCTCTGACCGGTCTTTTGAAATTCTTAATAATTCATTCTTATCATCATCGCTTAAGAACGCAACCTTTAAACTGTTTTCTTGGGCCTGGATGATCTGTTTATTTGACAATCCAGCTGCCGGCGCTGCTTTTTCATATTCATGATTCAAATCGATCCCGCTAATGCCGGGATCATCTGTATTTATTGTCGCCAGGATCCCTTCATCAAGAAAAGTCCTTAAGGGGTGGTTCAAATACTGATCTACTACCCTGGTCTGAATATTTGAGGTCAGATTACTTTCCACACCGATAGAATTTTTTGCCAGATACTCCATTAACATTGGATCACGAGCAGCACTCACCCCGTGGCCGATGCGCTCTGCCCCCAACTCTTCCAAAGCCTGCCAAATAAAATCCGGTCCGCCTTCTTCCCCGGCATGAATAGTGATATGCCAGCCTGCATCCCGCCCTTCCTTAAAATGATCCACAAAAAGTGTCCCTGGATAATTCACCTCATCCCCTGCCAGATCTAGGGCCGTGATCTGATCTTTATACTGGAGTAATGATTCTAACTCCTTCCAACACTGATCAGGACCATAGGTCCGGCTTAAGATACCGATCAGGTTGACCCTAATATCAAAGTTCCTCTGGGCTTTGTTTGTTCCTTCTATGATCGCTTCAACGATTCCTGCAGGGTCCAGCCCATGAGGTCCTGCCATAAATATCGGACTGAACCGCAATTCAATATAGTCGATACCTTCCAGGTAGGCGTCTTCGACATTTTCATACGCAACCCGTTTGCATGCCTCATAGTCTACCAATATCCCGATCATATATTTAAATTTTTCAAAAAAGGTCACGATATCGGGAGTGGGTTCCATGATCTGAACAAAGGGTTTCAAACCCTCCACATCGTCCGCGGGAAGCGGGATATTATGTTTCTGGCCCAGATCAAGGATAGTTTCCAGGCGAATACTTCCATCCAGGTGCCGATGCAAATCTATCAAAGGGAGAGTTTTATCAATCATCAAATCTTCTCCAGCACTGCAATAAGTTCATACCTATTTCATTAAAGACCAATTATAATAAACTATGTTCAGATTGAAAAAGGAGATTGATCGATGAAAAAGGCAATGGCATTTATTTTCGGCGCGGTATTGGGGGGCGTTTTAGGCGGTGTTACTGCCCTACTACTGGCTCCCTATTCTGGAAAAGAACTGCAGACCGTCATTCATAAAGAAGTAGAGAACATCCAGATTGAGATCAAAGAAGCAGCTCAAAAGAAAAGGGCTGAACTGGAAGAACAGCTGGATGAGCTGATTCATCCCCAGGAATCCTAATTACTAAAAATCGATATCCAGAGGATATTCGCTCAGCATTATAAAAAAACCAGGCACTCCCTGTTAACGGGAGTGCCTGTTACCTTAATCCGTGACCAACTCAAACCAGTAATTTGCTGTTTGTCTTGTGAAACGTGTAGTACCTGTGACAACCAGGATCACTGGATGGGAACCACTGTCTCCGGCTTCTACAGAAATTTCCAACTGATTTCCTCCCGGGACAGATAGATATTCAACCCGGGGCACCGCATCCAGGTGGATCAGCGCCAGGCGGTAGGTTTGGGGCAAACTGTTCCCGATTCTGACGAATCCCTCCGCAATCCAGCCGCCGCCATCCAATTCAAAATCAGATGAATAACCAATTTCAGGAACAGATACATCATCTAACAACAAACCCTCACCATGAACGGCTGCGTCAGTGATGTACTCAAAGCGGAGCTGGATCAACTCTCCAGCATAACTTGATAGATTAACACTCTCCTCAATCCAGACCCCGCTGCCGCCGGACAGGCCGTTATACCCCCATCCATAACTGTTGCCGGAAGGATTCTCAACTGTGCTGGATGGAGCCCGGATAATACGCCAATCCTGGCCATTTGTGGATACCTCCAGAAAGACATAATCGTAGTCCTCTTCCAGGTCATACCACAGGTGATAATTGAAGGTTATTGATCCAGTCTGGTCGCGAAAATCAAACTCTCGCGTCAAACTCATATCTGAATGGTCACCTTTATTAGACCAGAATGAATACTCTCCGGAATAAGGATCCTCCGGCAGCACCTGAACGGACCGTTGACCTGTAAAATTGATCTTAAAGCTCTCAGCGCAGTTTAGTTTAATATAGTCAGCGGCGTACTGGTGCACATCCCTCTGAAGTTCTCCAGTTGAGCAATCATCAATCTCTTCTGTTGGATAAAAATAAGGAGCATCGGGATAGCTGATGTATTTAAATCGATCTGTAACGTTATATTCATTGTTGAGTAAATTTGTCACAACCCAATCCAGGAAAACATCATCAGCGGTCACCTGCAAACCAGTAACAGGATCAATGATATTCAGATCCTCCAAGACCTTATCTACACTGGGCAGCCCATTGAGTTCATCTGCCACAAGAGTTTTGGTGGCTTCGCTCCCAAAACGATCCATAAAATAGGTCACAAACAGGAATGCATTTCCATAGTGGGGGCTGGTTTCATCAGGACTATTAGGCCAGTCATTTAACTGGATATCAGGATCAATTGAAAACCAATAATCATGACCAGCTCCATCCCTATAACCCGTTAACAAGGTCGCCAGTTCAGAAAAACCCTCATTCAACCATGCGGTTTCGTTGCGATCCCGATACCAGTGGATCATATGCTGAAACTCGTGCGCCAAGACACTATAAGTATAGTATTGCCCCAATCTTATGATATCGGCACTGAGCATAAAAGTCTCATGGGCATTGGAAAACTCGTGCACAATCGGATGATATTCATCAATGGATCCAAAATATCCTGCTATGTTATTACCCAAACCACGGGCATAGATCACATACAGATGAGGATCCTCATCTACACCAGGGAACCACTCGGAACCAAAAAACTCCCTGTTGGTCGGATAAATAATATTTTCAAAATCAGCTGCCAATTTATCCAGAGCGCTCTGGGAATAATCAACTCCGTTCTCGATCCAAAAGTAAAGGTGATCTGTGGCTGCTGCCAGGGTGGCTTCGATCTGAAAGTTCTCCGCTGTATCAAGGTCAGTTACCCAGAAATTCTTTTGACTACCAATCGGAAGGTCCAGGTTCGCAACCGGTAGCGTAAGCGGGATGTTTTCCTTGCCTTCCAGGCGTTGGGCAATATCTACTGGATCGTTGATGGGTATATCAGCGCTTAATAATGTTTCAAGTGTTGATGAATCCCCAGATGATGATTGTGTAGTTGCTAAGCCTGGCGCAGGGATCACTTCCACATCTACTGGAGAATTATTGAAAATGCCGCCCCCTTCTCCCCAGCGGTACAAAGTGTACACGGTTATACCGCACGCCAGGCAGGAGCAACCAACCACAATAACGACAAGTAATACTAAACCAATGATTAGATTTTTATTCTTCAGCTTAATATCTCCTTGTTTTTATTTTCAGTTTGACGATAAATCTGGAAAGCCGCTGTAATTAAGCCAAAAACAATCCATGGATTTGGAATTGCCAGTGAGTCATAAGAGAATGTATCTACTAAGAAAGCTATCAACCCGAGGATTGATCCTGCACCCCAGAATTTTATTTCCGGATTTTCTGATAACCAGAGATAGAATCCTCCAGAAGCTAACGTGATTAAGAATGTAATATAGGCTCCCGTCCCCAAGAGACCTGTCTCAGCAAGAAGTCTGGCAAAATAGTTTTTTGCAGTAACTACTCGGATATGATCAGGAACAATTCTGGTCAAGATTTCAGGCACATACCCTACCTGGATTGCAGGTAATGATTCCTGAAAATGGAAGGTAAAGTTCCCTAATCCGACACCAAAAAACGGATAGGCCTGGAATTCTCGAAAGGCTGTTTCCCAATACACAAATCGGGGTCCAAATCCTATATACCGGAAAAATCGTGCAAGAGAGCGGGTACCTATTGAATCTTTCAAGGACTCATAATCAGTCCAATACAACCACATCCGGTTGATATACCTATTATCTTTTCCAATATAGTAAATCATGGCACTGATACCGCCAAGTAAAAGAATAGTAGATACGGTAACTCGAATGAATTTGGGTATAGCGTAATAATATTGAACGGTCTTTCCCCAAATTCCCTTCTTTTCACTTTTATGGTCTCCTACGGTCCGCTTCCTACGGAAAAACAAGAATCCAGAGCTTATTACCACTGCTGCGACAGTTATCCCTGCCCTTGATAGAGTAAATAGCAATTCTAATATCATCCAGGCCAATAAAATTCTTTCAACAGTTAACCAACCCCAACGTTTCTTATAAACTGTACGGTCTAATAATACAGCAGGAAGAACCCATGGGAGCCATAAAGCAGATATTTGATCCGCGAACCAACTTGGTTCAACAGTCAGGCCCATGATCCTGTTCGGAGTGCCAACATTAATGGCGATTTGTTGTTGTATAGGGCTTATAAAATCATACCAACCCGGGATCAGTTTTAACACAAAGATCATTTGCAGTGATCCCCACAATAATGCTATTGCTAGTCCAGCATATAACCATTTCAGTGTAAAATCCAAATCCTCTCGATCCATGGGAGTGACCGACACCGTTACGTATATTGCAAGACCAAGAGCCACCGTAATAGCTGTCCGGAATAGTCGGGAAGAATAGGACACTTCACTAAGATGAGATGAAGTTCCGAGAACAAATGGCAGACTGCTCGAGACAATTGCCAAGATTAAGAATATTGTTATTGGAAGGAAAATACGGGGAAGTTTTTTATTCCAGAGTCGCGGCAGGTTCAGCAAAAACAATAGAGCCATGGGAATGGCAAGCATTGGCCGAACCTGGACCCCCGATCCTCCGATGAAATCTGGAAAGTAACGAAAATTCGTTACAGGCAGGCTGATCAGAAAACCAGCCCAGAGGATTTTCCTAATGACAGGAATATAGGACTTAATTCTTGACATCTTTCTTTCCTGTAATCCGCACTACAGCAAATATAATCCAAATCAGGAGTCCAAATCCTGCTCCGGCGATTGCATTAGTAGAAGGAGATCTTAGCTGGGAGACTTCAGGCCTCGAAGAATTCTTTGCCAATACAATATTCGCAGATAAACCCAAACTGTCATCCAGGGCTTCGTGATATTCAGGTAAGATCTCATTTCTCTCCTGGACCAGAAGCTCAGATTGTTTAGTTGATTCTTTCAACACAGCCTGAGCATCTAATTGAGTATTTTCAAGCCAGGATCGGAAAGATTCCACCACCCGGTCATTCGTTGGATACTCTCCCATTGGAACTTGCCACAACTCACTATCTCTCCTATATACCAAGATCCAACTTTCTAGTTCATCTTTTACAGATTCAGGTAATGCTTCGTTCTGGGGCAGAGTATCAAATATGGATAACCACTCATTAGATGATTCTAAAAACGTACTTGTAAGATTAATTTGAGATTTTTGGTGTGATAGAAGATCTTTAAGAATTTGCAAATCCGAATCGATAAGAAATACTTGCTCCGATATGGCTAAAAATTCAGATATTTTTTCTTGGCCAGTATCTAACCAAGTCTGAACTCCTAGTTCTGCTCGGTCGTGATCAGGATTTATTACTTCTAAACGCCAGATACCGGTATCGTACCAATAGATATCGATCGATTTTCTAAAATCACTCAACGATATATCTTCCCAATAGGGTTCCAGTTCTCGTAACTTCGTTAAAGTATCCTTTAGGACAAGATCCAAAGTTATTACATCTGATACCTGTTTTAACTGCCAGTTTTTATAATCATCCAGGTTAAGAGGTTCAGTTTGTGCCAGTGTAATCAGGTACTCCATTTCGTTCACACGAACTACATCTATCCCAACATACAGATCAGCACTCGCGCGATAAGGCGCAGGTAAAATATAAGAGAGTAAATATCCGGATAATGTTCCCAGGATTATCAAACCCAGAACAAGGTACCATTGCCTTATCGATCGCAAAACTTCTTCTTTTAATATCCAGCTTTCCATTTATCCCTCCAAGATTGGCAATTAATAACCCAATCTTCTCATTTTTATCACTCAGGTGAACTTTTTTTTGTATAGACAGTAACCGCAGCTGTTATCAATCCAAAAACAACCCACGGGTTGGGAATCGCAAAAGAATCATAGGAAAACGAGTCTACCATAAATGCAATGATTGCCAACAAAGCGCCGGTGCCCCAAAACTTCTCTTCCGGGAATTTTGACTGCCATAAATATATGCCCCCTCCTATCAAGGAGATCAAAAACGATAAAAACGCTGCCGTTCCCACAATGCCTGTTTCAGCAAGTAATCTGGCAAAAAAGTTTTTTGCTGTCACGATCCTGGTTGGACCAGGCACCAAGCGTGTTAATAATTCTGGCATATATCCCACTTGAACCGCTGGCAGCATCTCCTTAAAATGGAAAGTGTAATTTCCTAAACCAATGCCAAAGATTGGATGTTGTTGAAAAATCCTAAAAGCAGTTTCCCAGTACACAAAACGAGGACCAAAACCGATATACTTGAAATACTCTCCCAAGCTACGATTGCCAACCTTCTGCGCTTCATATGATATTTGCAACCAATAATCCCACATACGGAAGATATATTTGCTCTGGAGACTAGCAATGAACAGGACAGCGGATAAAACCAGCACAATACTCAACGATACAATCATAAACCTGACTACTGGGGAAACCCTGTCAAATGCTTTCTGAATCCTCCCAAACAACGTAAAGTTGTTGAAATAACTCTCAGCATGCTCCCATTTAGGTCTCAAGAATAATATTCCGCAACCAATAACAACTATAGCAACCACAAATCCTGTCCTGGAAAGCGTAAATACCAATACAAATAATAAGAGAACAAGATATATTTTTTCTATAGTTAACCAACCCCAGCGGTGTTTATATATGGTTCGGTTCATCAACACGGCGGGGTATAACCAAGGCAACCATAAAGAAGTTATCTGATCAGCAAACCAACTTGGCTCCAGGGTTAGACCCATAACCCGATTAGGTGTTCCAACGTTCATTGTGATATATTTTTGAATATGCGAAATCCTATAGTACCATCCGGGGATGAGATCCAGAACAAATATCGTTTGAATCAAACCCCAAAATATTGCTAATGCCATTCCAGCATATAGCCAGCGCAGAGTAAATACTAGATCCTCCTCACTCTGAGCAATAAGTGAAACCGTTATATAGATAGCAGCTGATAGCAATAATGTAAAAACTGTCCTGAATATTCTTAAATTTACCGTGGTTTCAGCGAGTTCAGAATTAAATCCCTGAATAATTGGCAGGCTGGTTGAGATAAAAACCAAAACCAGGAAAACAAGGAATGGGATCCAGATTTTTGGCAGCTTTCTCTTCCACAGAGCAGGCAAAACATATATAAGTAATAAGGGAATTAAAGGAATTACCAGCAGCGGACGGACACTTACTTTACTTGAGCTTAAGAATGTTGGAAAGTACCGAAAATTTGTTATTGGCAAACTCAACAAAATACAAGCCCATAAAAACTTTTTCAACCTCTCGAGAATGCTAATTTCCATGATTCTCCTTCCTGGAACTGATTCTCACTGCTGTTAATATTATCCAGGAAAATAATCCCAGCAAGCTGCCGCCGATCGTATACTGGCCGGTTGAATATATTTGTCTTACCCCGGTTTCTGATGTATTAGGGAGCAGCACTAAATTAGCAGACAAACCCAGGCTGTCATCAAGATATTGATGAAAATCCGGTAATATTTCATCCCGGTCTGCCTCCAGGATAAGTTTTTCGCTTTCCAGCTGGATAATCGCTTTTTCTGCAGAGTCTTGTGTCCCTAAATACCATTCGGTAAAAGTTGCAACCGGCTCATTCTCTCCCGGAATGTCAAAGAATGTTTCCAACGGAAAACTTGCAGTTTCAATTTGCAGTTGTACCCATGTTTTAATTTCTGAGTACGTCTCTTTATCAAGCGGGCTGTCCCCGGAGAATTCCCCTAGTTTTGTGATCCACTCGGTACAGGAGGAGGATATTGCCAGATATTTAACCCTTTGCAATCTGAGCTCACTGATTGCCAGATTTATCGACCAGATTTCTTGATCAATGGCATTTCCAGTTTTACTGATAGCTAATAGTCGTGCAAGCTCGCCGTAGCCTGCATTCAGCCATGCATCTGCAACTTCAACAGCCTGCTCTTTTTGGGGCAATACAACTTCCAATCGCCAGACGCCCGTATCATACCAGTAGATGTCGGCAGCTTTGCGTAAATCCTGCAGGGTTAGCTCATCCGATTCGGAATTCGCCTGATGCAGCTCCGAGAGAGTTTTAATAAATACGGAATCCGAGGTCAGGATACCAGCAACTTGTTTAAGCTGCCAATTTTTGTAATCATCAAGATTCAGAGGTTCTTCTTCTGCCAAGGGAATGATATATTCGAGGTGATTTACTCGCTCTACATCGATTCCAATATAAAATTCAGACACTGCCTGATACGGCGCGGGCACTACATAGGAAATAACATAACCAATCAACGCGCCAATTAGAATAAAAGCAAGAATTAGATGCCACTGGTTTAGTGATTCTAATAATTCTTCTCTAAACTTCCAACTATCCATCGGTTTCTCCATGATTGTTCAAGTTATTGAGCCTATATTTATACAAATTCCACCATCGTCCCAATACCCTGCGAATAAGATATTTTCCCATGAATAATGAGATCATTCTACCCTCTTCTCGCTGGTATACCTTCTTCATCTCCGGCCAGCATCTGTCGTTGGAAACAGTTGTTTTTCCACTACTGTGAATACGAAAACTCGCCCATAACTGGGGAGTATATTGGATTGGGGCGATTTTTGCAAATCTGACCCATAGATCATAATCCATTGCAAAATAGAATGAAGTATCCAGAGGACCTGATTTTTCCCACAGCTCTCTTCTCCAGAATGCTGCCGGTTGGGGGATATAGACACCACCACGCATCAATCTATTGTAGCTAGTTTGTTGAGCATTAAACCTGCCAACTTTCCTGCCAGTACTATCAATTAAATCAGTATCACCATAAACGAGACCTGCTTCTGGATTTTTCTGGAGAAATTCAACCACAGAACGGACCGCCCCGGGCTGATAGATGTCATCAGAGTTCAACCATGCCATGATCTTACCCTGGCTGCGGGCAAAACCTTTATTTATGGCATCTGTTTGCCCTTGATCCGGCTCTGAGACCCAACCGGTGAGCTTATCAGCATACTTTTTTATGATCTCCACAGATCCGTCTGTCGATCCTCCATCAATCACAAAATATTCCAAAGCAGGATAATCCTGATTCAAAACCGAAAGGATCGTTTCTTCCAGAAATTCTTGCTGATTATATGATGGTGTCACAATGGAAACCAGGGGGTATTTATCCATAAACGTTCCGGGATGAATTTCGAGTTAAATTCATTTGAGCTGAAGACCTGGCCAATTTTTCAGGGAGTCCTCACCGAGGATAACAGGCGGCCGCCTGTTCTTGACGTTATAATACCATTTCCCCAAAAAACCCAAACCCAGACTGTTCAGAGCTGAGAACAGGAAACGATGCCAGTACCCCCTCAAAGATGGAGGCCATGTTCTGGCAGCTTTGTAGTAGGTGCGAAATGCCTCTCCTGGTTTCCCCCCATCCAGCAAATATCTGGCGATCATCTGATAAGCTCCCGCCCAGACTTGATGATAATTATTCCCAATGATCCCAGCCAGATCGGGTTCTTTTTCGGCCCAATCCATGATCCTGATCACTTCGGCTCCGCATCCTGATGCCATAGTGACATTCTTGGCATCCTGATGATAACGAGAAACAGCCCAGATCTCGGGGTGATGAACAAATTCAGTCTCCCGGGATAGGCGTATCCAAAGCTGGTGATCTAGGAAAAAGTGGTAATTCGGATCCAGATACCCAACTTTTTCTACAATGGAGCGCTTCATAAAGACTGCTGGCTGACAGATGATATTAAACTGGAGGAAATCCCGGGTTCCCCAACTGCTGAAACGAAGCTCATTGAGCAGTCGGCCATCCGCATCTGCAGATACCGCATCGCCATAGATCACACCGGCAGCAGGGTTTTTCTGAAATAATTCTACGGCACTTGATATCGTTCCAGGCAGATACAAATCATCCGAATTAAGCCAGGCAACGATCTCACCGGTGGCTTTTCTGAAGCCCTTGTTAATTGCATCTGCCTGGCCCTGGTCTGATTCGGAAACCCACCAGGCGAATTTATCCTGATACCTTTCGATCACTTCCGGACTGCCATCCGTCGATCCGCCATCAACAATGATATACTCCAGGTTTGGATAATCCTGCTGAATGACGGATTGGATGGTGTCTTCCAGGTATTTAACTTGGTTATAGGATGGCGTAATGATCGATACCAAAGGTCTCATTATTTAGTCCAGCCGCTCGCGTAAATCGAAGATCATAAATCCACCGCTTTCTACCAAAACCGGATAATGATCGGTCAGTTCATTTCTTAGATCAGGCTGCTCCCGGAAATCCTTCATCCTGGTAATGATAAAAAAGTCATATTTTTCCATCACTGTTTCAAATCTGCTTGAATAGGAATCCTGTTCAGTGATTTTTTCTCCGGGTGGTAGTAGTCTTTCCAGCCGAGTCCAGTTTTGTAAATTTATCCAGCCGTAGTAAGCCAGTCGGAACCCATAATCCTGACTTAAAGCAATGATCTTGTCATCTGGCGAGACATAACTTGCTACTTTAAAGTAATATCCCGGTTCGTGGCGGAAATCCTTCCTCTGGTAAGTATAATATCCAAGACCGACACCCAGAATCACAACAGCTAAAGTTCCTGCCCAAATCAATCCCCTAAGTTTGATCTTTACCAACCAAGTGAAGACCCAATCTGCTACTGCGCCGATAGAGATAGCGGCCAAGGGAATTATTGGAAGCAGGTAATAACTATGGGTTGTTACATAATACGATACGGCGAATCCAAAAACACCAAAACCGATCCAGGTCCCTACCAGCAAACCGCGTGAGGTCTTTTTCCTAATTAAGATCAGACCCAATAAGGCAGCAATAAAAATGACCCGATGCCCTAACACCTCATTTGTTGTTCTCAGCCAATCACTATAAAACGCGAGATCTCCCCATAATTTAGGGTTGAACAACCGTCCTTTAAATTGACCCCGTAAATTGCCTGAGATGAAATAACCATACAGATTATAAAGGACAGCCGGTGCTGCAGATAGAGCGCCTATCAACCAGATTTGCAGATCTTTAAAGATATACCGAAGTTTATATTCAGTTATTACAACTACAGCCATGCCAAAAAACAAGAAAAACACTGAAGTGGGTTTGATCAGGATTGTCCCTCCGGCAGCCAGACCAGCGATCAAGGCCCCTTTCCAGGTCCTGGTAGTGCTCCACCTGTAAAAACTCAGCCAGGAGAGAATAATGGCCGCGGTCATCATTGGATCAGGTTGAAATGTTCTGCTGGCCAGCAGCCCAAAAGGAGTGAAAAGATAAAAGATCAGGGCGATAACAGCCCCGGCATCCGATACCATCTCCTTTGTCAGAGAATATAAAGCTAAACCACCCAAAGTCCAGAAAAGTGAAGAGAATATTCGAGCAATCCAGACATATTCACCCCCAACGATCAAATACACAAAAGCGATCAGTGTTTCAAAAATTTCCGGTTCCAGTTTTTCCTGGCTGTTCATCTCGGACAGGGCTACTGTTCGCTCCCTATCGGAGACATCCTCAGCTGCCCCAAAATATATACCCCGGGCGATAATTGCTGACCTCAATTGGCGAGTTGAGGCATAATCCAGCGGCGGATCTGTCAGATCATATAAACGGGTGGTAAAACCACAAATCAAGATTACCACCAGGATGGTTATTTGCCAGAATTTTGTCGGCCCGAAGATGGTTATATCTGCTTCACTTTTCATAAATTCAGGAACTCCTAGGGGAACAAACCCTCATAATCCACCTTGGGGAATACATCAAGTTTACCGCCTATTGTTGCATCAAAAACCTGCCGGCCTGCAGCGAGGTAGTTTTGATAAGCTAGCTTGTAAGATACTTCAGATGTATCCAGGTCTGGCAACTGCCAACGGAAACCTTTGTCAAAGTATTCCGGATTGAAGTGATTGGGGTCATCTCCATTGGACACTATGGTTTGATTGGCTTTTCCCTTAGTATCGAAGCTATGGTCAACGCCGATTAGATATACCTCGCTAAAACCCATGCAAAAAGCAAGCTGCAAACAAACATACGTAACCGTCGCCCCTTCCCAGAATCTGTTTGTGATCTGGTTATTGAATTTTGGCCCGGTATAGGTTGTGTAAAGGAAATGGGTATTGAGATCCGGTTGACTGCCAGGAAAAAGCAAGTCCTTTGAACGCCAGGAAAAGAATTTTGGTATCTTTAAATCATTGAAATCGCTGTGGCATTGTTCAATTACCAGGTCATTGACAGAAACCAGAAAGCTGGTCTGGAATCCCCATTCCTCGAATGCCAGGTAAATCCGATTCATCCCAAAAGTATATTCATCTTTGAGTAAGGAAAGATCGGTGTCCTTCAAGCTGGGTCCATTTCCGATAACAAAGCAGCGCTTTCCGTTGTGTACGTTTTGATATTTTTTCACACGTTGCTTTGAATCCAGATGCCAGGGATGGAAAACCATACTTGGCAGATCTGCCAAACGGACCAGGGCGTCTCTGCCTGAACGCAAAGCTTGAAATAAGGCAGGAGATGATTCTTTGAATTTCTGTTTAATAGAATCCATGATTTATTCGGTGCTCAACTTGGCTGTCGCACCACCATCCACAACCAGTGGCTGCCCGGTGATAAAGGATGACTCATCCCGATCAGCCAAGAAATATATTGCCCGAGCAATCTCTTCTGGTTGGCCTATTTTGCCACTGACGGTCTTTTTTGCCAAATTTTCCAGGCGTTCTGCTGGTGTTCCGCTGCCAGCGTGATCCCTGTTCAATCCTGCTTTTAACATCGGTGTATCCACTGCCCCTGGCAGCACACTGTTCACGCGTATATTATCCGGTGCCAATTCTATCGCCAAGGCACGAGTCAAAGCCAACATCCCCCCCTTACTGGCCGCATAAGCAGCAATGTCTTTGGAAGTAGCTACTGCATGGACAGATGAAATATTTACGATTGCCCCGCCTTTCTCTGCTTTTAGGGCAGGATGCAGCATTTTCACACTCAGGAATACAGAACGAAGATTAGCGTTTAGCACACGATCCCATTCCTCAACCGTTGTTTCTACTATAGGTTTGGTGACTTGAATGGCTGCGTTATTTACCAATGCATCCAGACTGGATGTCCGTTCAGCCAATTTTGCCTGGATATCCTGCCAGTCTTCTTCTAGGGAAACATCCGCCTGTACGAAAAGACCGTTCTGCGGGAAATCACCATCAAATGGCGCCCGATCAATACCGATCACGATCCAACCTTTTTTTGCAAAGAAGTTTGCAGTTACCCGACCGATGCCCCCCGCAGCACCAGTGACCACAACATATCGTTTTTTCATTGGATTTCACCTCTTTCATTGATCTGATAATCTATCCCTAACCCGTCAAGCAAGTTCTTGATAGTGTTCCAGTGCACTTTTTCCCAGGCTTGCGGACTTGAATTGGCATTGTGAGGAGCTAATAATACCTGGGAAAAATCCCTCAGCTGGCTATCCCCGGGAAGAGGCTCATATTCATATACATCCATAGCTGCTCCGGCAATTAGTCCCTCAGCAAGTGCAGTCACCAGGGCTTCCTCTTCCACAATGGGTCCCCTGGCTGTATTAATCAAGACTGCGTCCGGTTTCATCAGGGAAAAAGCCCTTGTTTCAATCAGGTGCCTGCTGGTTTGATTAAGATCACAATTCACGCTTACAAAGTCAGCCCGTGATAATAATTCCTCAAGATTTACCATCTCAAGATCATATGTCTTAACAAACACGGGATCAATTTCACGGATATCATTGCCAAGGACTTTTATCCCAAACGGTTGGGCTCTTTTTACCAGCGCGCTCCCAATATTACCAATACCAATAATACCCAGAGTGCATTCCCTCAGAGCCTTGCCCGGAATCTTCTTCCAGACGCCTTTTTTCATCTCCCGGTCCATCCAGGGATGCTGACGGGCGAAAGTCAGCATATATCCAAACACAGAATCAGCCACAGGTTCTGTGAAGGCATTGGGTGTATTCCCAAGCATCACATCGAACTCATCACAAGCCTCTTTATCGATTGAATCTACACCTGTGCCCCACTTCGATATAACTTTCAGTCTGGGGATAGATGCCTCAATTACCCTGCGAGTATAACGATCGTCTCCGCAGATCACACCGTCATATTTGCCCGCATACTCAAGAAGTTCAGCTTCTTCCAGGCGTTCCTCCACTTCTGGAAGAAGTAACTCAAGTCCAAAATTTTCCAGTACAGGACGAAACCTGTCCAGAAAGGGAATCATATAAGGTGCAGATAACAATATTGTGGGCATAAGATCACTCTTTATTTTTCTTCATCATAAAATCAACAATTTCAAAATCCAGGGGAGTATCGATATCCCAGGCTTCACCAGGATTAATTTCAAATAGGTATGGAGAACTCCCTATCCGGTGGCCATTTTTCTTGAGACCAGCTTCAGTAAATAAGTATATACAGGAATTCTCTTCATACAATGGCGGCAGATCCTGAGTTTGGATCAAATCTCCGGGATTATGATTGAGCGCCTTGCCTGCCTGGTCGTACAGACGTGTTTGCAGTCTGGTCACTGAAAAAAGGGAATCGAACTCAGATCTACTCTCCAGGAATTTCTGAATGGCTTTAGAAATCGTCCCGGCCTGAAGAAGTGGATTTGTGCTGTGTGTTTGCAGATAAAGATCCGCCCCGACCACAGACATATCATAGGTTATGATCCGGTTCATCGATACTTCGTCCGCCCGCAGATCTTCTGGTCGATCGATGATATTAACTCCGGGGAAGGATGCTCCAATACCCTCTACGATCACCGGACTATCTGTATCCACGTATATCGCATCCAGTTCGGAGACATTCTGTAAAGTTGTAAGAATGTGATGAAAGAGTGGTTTCCCGGCCAGATGGCGGAAGTTTTTTTCCGGCACCCGCTGGGAATGGTGTCTCATCGGTACCAGGGCTGCTAGTTGTGTCATTTTTCGTTATTCCTCACCAGTGTAGCGAATAGGTTCGATCGGGCGGGATTCCGGGATCTTGTCTGTAAGTGAGCCTGGAGGATAATAAAACTGTCTGTGCAGTTTTTGATCAATTTTTCCGGAATACCTGTACCCCTGCCATGTTCCAAAATATTGGACCAAGCGGAACCGCAGGATGCCAATAAATTTCTTCCAAAATAATTTTTCACGTTGAGCCTGAGCCAGATCGGATATTGATTTTTGAACGAACATGCCTATCATATTCCGGATCGAAAAGTGACTTTCAGGTAAGATCTGCTTCATGGCAATCGCCTCCCGCCGGTAGCGATTATGGACCTGTTTAATTGTCTCATTATGAATATGCACTATCTCAGCTTCAGACACATAGGCAATTGAAAAACCCTGGGCCTTTGCCCAACTGCTCCAGGCAAGATCTTCCAGGCCGGTGATTTGTTCGTTATATGGATGCTGCTCCCAAAGAGATCTACGGATCGCGGCATTGGCGTTGTGGGTGTACGGTTGTCCTTGATCAGGCTGGCTGATATCCGGAAAGTATGTTCGGAAAAACTGATGTTCAGAAAAATGGTTGCTGTCCGCGCCACGCTGTTTTCCGTAACTCACCGCTACGCGGTGATCCTCAAACGGCTTCAGCAACTGCTCCAGCCAATCAGGATATACCGGATAACAATGGGCGCTGATGATCACAATATAGCGGCCCTTAGCTTCTTGAATACCTCTGTTCAAAGACCGGCCAAAAGTGAATTCCCTGGAATCAATGTTCACAATCCTGAGATCGAATTTACTGGCAATCTCAAGAGTGGCGTCAGTCGAGCCAGAATCCACTATCAGTGTTTCCCTCTCTTGGAAGGTTTGCTGTTCAATTCCGGTTAATAGTTTACCGATATGTTTTTCTTCATTAAAAGCCCTGATGACGATCGAACAGAGCGGTTTTTTTTCAGACATTAGTTTTCCAGAGGTTACGATCTACCAATCCTGATCATTTTCTTCGTAATTAAGACGGCTGAGTAAATCTCCAGCAACTGCTTTAAATCGACGTTTGTTATCTTCCGTAAAATGCTCTTTCCAGTTGCCCGGCTGACCTTTCCGGAAGGTCCCTGATTTTTTAGGTTTGATAGATTGGCTGAGAACCTCAATAGCTTGAGGTCTTGTTACGGAAAATTCAACTCCGAATCCTTCGAGGTAATCTAAAAGATCGCCAATCGCCTTTTCCTTATTAAGGATCAGATCCTCAAATTTCAGGCATAGAACATCATCTCTTTCGAACCAACCGAGATGTTCGGCATATCGCTCCCAGATAGAAGGCAGACCCAGGCCGGGTAAATCACAGCCTTCGATGGCAACATTCAATCTTTCTTCCATGGACGTCATGACATTATTGTAATATTCATGCATGCCGTGGCCGGTATGGATATCCTTGGCGTAAAAGACATGAGAGACCAGCTGGTCCCGCGGATCCCGATAAATAAAAACGGATGCCCGGCCCGGCCCTGTAATGGCAGTTAAAAATGGCTCCCGACAGGCAGCATATCCATACCTGACATCGCCGGACCTCATATGATTCAGTTCTTTGATCCGTTCAGGGATCTCAAGAGGCGTATTACCTTCAAACCTATTTATGGGGGGAAATCCTGGATTTACAAATGGCCCGATCTCGGTCAGCCCCAATAAGACCTGGATCAACAAGTGGGATCCCGCTTTGGGGATGGCATTTCCATAAACAGATGGGGCATTCGCAAGCTCTTCCTTTCCCCAACGTCGAGCAGCCAACCATCTCCTTATTTCCAAGCGGACCAGCTTCAATTGTCTTTTGATCTTATAGTAAATCTTCATCCTATATCACTCTCCAGAACAAACTCACTCTTATCAATTATTCCACTAACAACACAATCCAATACAGAAGACTCTCCCGGCCTGAAATCCTTCCAGGACAGATCTTTGACCTGTACATATCCTGGTGTCGGGTGCTCAAACAAGAACTCATCAAATGGAAGTGAAGTTCGATAGAGTTGATAATACAAGAACTTGCGAGCGTACTCGTAATATTCTTCTGGAACCTGGATCTCATCAGCTGTCAAGAAAGATTCCAACTGATCCTCATAATCTACCCGGGAATCGGGATAAAACACTGTTGGGTATTGAGTATAACGGGCCTTTCCGGCACACAGAACCGGGGCTCCCAATAGCGTTGCTTCCAATCCAATGGATGAGTTATAGACCATAGTTAACTTTGAGCACTGAATCAATTCATATGAGCTGAGAGTTTCATCGGGACCGATCAGTTTGATGTTTCGTATCTCCGCCGCACCGCATTTCTCAGCCCAGCCCATAACACTTTCCTGGCTGCTTTTCCCCTTCCGCATTTCATCTGGGTGGGCCCGGATCACAAATAGGGTATCCGGATACTGAACTGCTGTTTTTAGAACATAATCCAACCATTCAAACATATCTTTGAATAATGTGTTTGCATAAGCCTGGCTGGTATCAAAGATAACGTTCGTAAAAACAGGAATAACCGCCTTGAAATTGCTGGCAAACGAAAGGAAATCCTCTGGCAGTTGATCCATTTTCGACCAAAATTTTATCCCTGCCATTCTGAAATCACCTCTGAACCGTTTTGCCAGATAGCTGTCGAGAACCTGGTTCTGCTCATCGGATAATCTAAAATCCCCCGGGATCAGCATCGGGTAGATTGTTGCCTCACCATCAGTGAAAAACGCTGAGTACGGCTGCAGGTTCACCTCATGAGTGATAACCCGGATGCCCTGTCTCTGTGAAATCAAGCGGACTACAGCTTCCGGATACTGCAAACCATTGAATATAACAACCGTATCAGGTTCGAGATCCTTAATGATCCCGGAAAACTTAATAGCGATATTATGGGCAGAAAGAATGTATTCCGAGAATAAGTGATGAGTGAGACCATTTTCTAGCAGATTATGCCTGCGTAAAATCCAGCGCAAACTCGGCAAAACTAAAGTTCCGAGGGGACGATCCTGATAGCTGAAGGTTTCCAGCTCTTTTACAGATTTTCCGTTCAGGATCTGTCTGAGTTCGGAATCCTCTTGATAATTGAACCAGGCAGTTTGAGCTGCCCCGGTGAATAATCGCGTATATTGGATACAGCCCTGGCATGGAGGAGGTGCTTTGGGATCTCCCAGTCCTGCGCCGAGCACACATTGACTCATCCCAGACTTGCATGCGAAGTGGACAACTTTCCGACCACTTAACTGCACTCCCCAGCTGGAGATCATGCCAAAGGCAGCATTTAGATTTAACCCTTCCAAACGGGCAGAAGCATTAAAGAAAATAATTGGTTTCTGATTATCTTCCGGAGTTGAATAGGCAGCAATCATCTGGTTCAACCGCTTGATGCGGCCAAATAGCTGCAGCTTGCGCATTCCCCGACTCAATAACCCGGTAAACTCAACCATGGTCTTTTCCTGATTATCAGGATCCATCAATCCCGGTTTAATCTTTTTGATAACGTCCGCGAATGGGCAGCGTATCTGTCCGGCGCAATTTATGCAAGCCGGATTGTTCACTTTCATAGACGGTTTTTACACCATCACCCAGGGCTTCTTCCACCACTCGGATGTATTTCACCAACTTTCTCAGACCGCCCGGTTCTATGGAAGCTGCCTGGTCTGAACCCCACATTGCCCTGTCCAGGGTAACATGGCGTTCTATCAAGCAAGCGCCTAGCGTCACTGCCGCAACAGTGGTTGGCAAACCGACTTCATGTCCGGAGTAACCTATCGGGCAGGGATACATATCTCGTAGAGTCTGGATCATTTTCAGGTTCAATTCCGCCGGAGGACATGGATAGGCACTGGTGCAGTGTGCCAGGATGAGATCATCTGTCCCAAGCAGCTCTACAGCAGCTTTGATCTGTTCCATTTGAGACATACCAGTTGAGAGGATGATCGGCCTTCCCTGCTGGCGCATTTTCAGCAACAAGGTTGAGTCTGTCAAAGAAGCCGAAGCGACTTTATGGGCAAGCGGGTCAAATTGCTCCAAAAAATCAACCGAGGGTTCATCCCAGGCAGAAGCTTGCCAATCGATGCCTTTCACCTGACAGTAATCCACGATCTCGCTGTATTCATCCTTGCCAAACTCAACTTTTTCGCGGTATTCCATGTAGCTGATATATCCCCAGGGAGTGTGGCGCATTTTGTCTTTCTGGTCTTCAGGCACACATAACTCCGGGGTCCTTTTTTGAAATTTCACGGCATCGCAGCCGGCTGCAGCAGAAGCATCAATCAGCTGTTTGGCAACTTCAATATTTCCATTATGATTGATGCCAATTTCGGCAATGATATAGACTGGATGGCCGTCACCGACATAGCGGTTTCCCACTTTTACTTCTCGTTTCATAGAACTTTCTCCCAATCATAATTCTATTTGTTGGCGGACTTTGTCTCGGTTATCAAATCACAAATTTCCCGCACAGCGCCATAGCCGCCATTTTTACTTAATACCAGGCCAGCCTGATCTTTAACTACAGGAAGGGCATCGGCGACTGCCACTGCTAAACCAACCAGCGGAAAACAGGGCAGGTCATTAACATCGTTTCCAACATAAACAACCTTTTCGGCTGAGAGCCCTTTATCCTTAATGATTTCGCTCAGTTTTTTATCCTTATCATCGATACCTTGGTAGACCGGGACATTCAGTTTGTTTCCCCGCGCCTTAACCACAGGATTCTTCTCTTTTGACAAGATTATCACTTCAACGCCGGCTTTTTTCAGCCTGGCGATACCCATACCATCTCCCCGGTGAGCTGCAACGGTTTCTTCTCCATCTTGATTTACATATACTCGATCGTCAGTCAACACACCATCAAAATCCAGCACCAGCAAAGATATATTTTCAGGGATTGAAAATGAATATCCTGGGGGCGAGACAATGTCATTTCCAAGGGCTTCTAGGCGGGATTCGGCATATTCCCAATCCAGGAGACTATCCAGATCAACTGAAAACCAGGGATCGATCTGGCAGGCATAAACAATTTCTCCACTCATAGAATCATTCAGGATCGTTTGGGTCCTGATAGCATCAATATGGCCGGTTTGCCAGAAGGTCGCTGGTAGTTCCTGGCGCGGCATATTATAGGCTTCGATAAATTCTGTATCCAGAAGAGGCGCCATCTGTCCATCATCCTGGACCTGCCACATTTTATAGGGGTTTTGTTTTGAGGGCACGATCCCCCGCACTGAATTTGCTTGGGGGTTGTCAAGCAATATTTGGATAGCTTCATCAACAAGCTCTGGAGATCGGAAAGGGCTGGTTGGCCGGAGCTGTACTACCACATCAGGCTGATATTCTTCATTTTCTTGCAACCAAGCCAGTACATGCTGAAAAACTGGCAAATCCCTTGTATCATCCCTAGCAATTTCCTCGGGACGCAAAAAAGGCACTTCTGCTCCATAATCTCTGGCTATCCGGGCTATTTCCTCGTCATCTGTGGTCACAATAGTGCGGGTAACCAGTTTTGAACTCAAGCCAGAAGCTATGCTGTATGCGATCAGGGGATGATCTCCCAGATCCTTGATATTCTTGCGGGGAATGCCCTTTGATCCTCCTCGTGCGGGGATAAGGGCCAAGACTTCTACCATGCTGTCCACCCTCCATCTACAACCAAGTTTGTTCCTGTCACGTAACTCGATGCTTCAGAAGCCAAAAAAACAACCGCACCTTTCATCTCATGAGGATAGGCCATCCGGCCCAGCACGGTTCTTTTCCCATATGCCTCCTTAAATGCTGGGTCATGGTCCCTTTCAACACCCCCAGGTGTGAGAGCATTGCAGCGAATTTCAGTTCCTTCATAATATGTGGCGATATATTTTGTCAAACCAAGCACACCTGCTTTGCTTACTGTATAATAGACCGGTTTGTATAAACGGGGTTCACCCAAAGATTCATATAAACGCTGATCAGGGCCGGAGATACCGTAGGTCGAGCAGAGATTGATAATTGAACCCTTGCCCCCTTCTTTCATCACTTTTGCAACGGCCTGGCAGGTGAGGAACATTCCCGTCAGGTTGACATCCAGAGCTTCTTTCCAGGATTGCAGTGGAAATTCTTCAAATGATGTTACATGAGAGGTTTTAGAATCGCTTTCGAACTTTGGATCCAGAGCAGCAGAATTGACTAGAATGTCTATCCCGCTATATTTTTCAAGAGTTGAAACTATCAACTGTTTTACTGAGGAAGGTTCGGTGACATCCAGGGCAACACCGATGGCTTCTCCCCCATTCCTCTTAAGCATCTCTGCAGATTCTGATGCAATGCGCTGATTGATATCAGCCACAACCACATTTGCTCCAGATTCGATCAGGGCTTCTGAGAACTGCTGTCCCAGAAAACCGGCTCCGCCAGTTACGATGGCCGTCCTGCCAGTCAGGTCGAATAATTCCTGGATTCCTGTCATTGACCCCTCCCTTTTTTGCTTTTCTCTGCCGGTCTCTAAACCAGCAGAGAAAAGTCATTTATCATATAATCTTTCAGGATTATGCAGAGGTAAACCCGTCAGGTTTTATAAAACCTCTATCTTCCAGATAATCGATGATTTCCCTGGCACATTCCGTAGGAGTTTTCTTTTCAGTTGTTACATTGATTTCGGGGTTCACGGGCTCTTCATACGGATCATCAATTCCAGTGAATCCTTTGATCTCTCCGCTCCGGGCTTTTGCATAAAGGCCTTTGATATCCCTTTCTTCACAGACTTCCAACGGTGTGTTCACAAAGATCTCGATGAACTGGTCTCCGCCGACCATTTTCCTGGCCTCGTTGCGGGTTTTGCTGTAAGGGCTGATGGCGGCGCAGATTACGGTGCCGGTATGTCGGGCAATTTCACCTGCCACAAAACCGATCCGTAAGATATTGGTATCGCGATCCTCTTTACTGAACCCCAGTCCCTTGGATAAATGGGTTCTCACTACATCGCCATCTAGGGTGGTTGCTTCCCGGCCGCGTTCAAGCAGCATAGGAGTCAGAGCCTCGGCGATGGTAGATTTCCCGGATCCGCTCAATCCTGTGAACCAGATGCACAAACCCTGTTTATGCAGGGGTGGATAGGAATCCCGCAGGATCTCTGCAGTTTCCTGGCGGGTGAACCAACCAGGAAGTTCTTTTCCTTTGTTCAGATACTCTTCCCTGACCTGTGTTCCGGAGATGAATTTTGCTTCAGCGTCATCGGGCGCATCTTCCTTGGCAACATATTTATCATCTTTGGCGATATACACCAACTCATTGAAGAACACGCCAGTCACACCGGTCTCTTCCTGGTGCTGCTCAACCATTTCCTGGGCATCATAAGGGCCATAAAATGGTTTGCCGTTGGAATCCTTACCTGGGCCAGCATGATCGCGGCCGACGATAAAATGATTCGCGCCGTAGTTGCGGCGGATAATTGCATGCCAAAGTGCTTCCCTGGGGCCAGCCATGCGCATGGCCAGGGGCAGAAGACTCAATACAGTATTGGAATCGTAGTAGTTCTCTACCAGGGCTTTGTAAACCCGAACCCGTGTAAAATGGTCCACATCACCCGGTTTGGTCAACCCGACTACAGGATGGATCAAAAGACTTCCCCCAACTCGATCGATTGCGCGTTTGGTCAGATCTTCATGCACCCGGTGCATTGGATTGCGGGTCTGGAAGGCAGTCACGTCTTCGTTGCCGATCTTGGCTAAAATTTCTCGGACTTCCCGGGGGGATTTTCTGATATCCGCAAAATCATAGTAGATAGGCAAATTGATCACTCTCAATTCACCGGATATACACAAATCTCCCCATTGTTCCATTTCTGATACCAGGGGGTGGCGGTAATCAGTGGTTCCAAGAACCTGGGTAGCTTCTTCGATTGGATCCCAGCGGAAAACTTCCTCGATCCGCATCACTGCAATGATGTAGTTTCGGGAATCACGAAGGGTGATCCATTCGCCGCGGGAAGGCAAAGCTTCTTTTTGAATAGTAAGTGTGATCGGCATGGGGAACAGTGTGCCGTCAGCCAATCTCATGTCTTTCAGTACACTGTTGTAATCATCTTCACCCATGAAGGTGGTCAGGGGTGAAAAACCTCCCACAGCCAACAGCTCAAGGTCATGCAGGGAGCGATCAGTTAACTGATGGGAAGGATATTGATTTGCTTTTTCCAGCCATTCTTCTCTTTCCCCTTCGCTGACGAGCAAATTTACTAGCTCGCCTCCATAGGGATCGATGATCTTTTCATTGTTCTTCATAGTGCTTGGTTTCTCCTTAGTTTCTTATCTTCCACAAAGTGGATTTAATATTTATTCTCGAAAAAATCGACTGCATATCATACCACATCGATCCATTCCTAAACCTGACTGTTACCCTACGCTAAAGACCGGGTTCCAATGACTAAAACTGGCAGTTCTAAGCGGTTAATAATCCTAACCGCAAGGTTTCCCAGGAGCATTTCCATCAATCCCTGATCAACCATGGATGACCCGATCACAACCAGGTCATAATTCTCAACTTGGGTTTCCCGGACGATCTCTTCAATTGGAATACCTCGCCGTATTTTTACTTCGGATTCGATATCATTCTCATTTAATATTTCCACACCCCTTCTCAGATATTGCGCAAACAGAGTATCCGTTTGCAGCATCTCATCTACAGTTTCTTCTATTTGCTCCAAACCGGTGTACATGCTCGGTATAGCACCCGGGAAAACATGCAGAAGGGTTACTGCAGCACCTAGATCTGCGGCCAGGCCTGAAGCCTGGATGATCAATAAATAATCATCCTCTTTGCACCCGGTACACAGCAGGATATTGTTGATCTTTGGTTTGGTCTGCTGGGTTAACAACAGGGAGATTGCTGATTGTTTGATCAGCACAGGATCCACTTCGATGGATTTTCTAATGCGGTTGATCCTGTCCGTGTCAGCAATTACCAATTGATACGGCTCCCGATCCAATTCTTCCCTGATGATCTCTTTCGGATTACCCTGTTTGATGAATATTTTGGGAGAATAGCCTTCCAAATCCAGTTTTACCTGCTCTGCAGCTGCGTCCCCATTCTCCGGGTGACCACCTTTAGGAACAACCACGAGGACATTGATCTCTCCACCGGTTGCCTTGGCGATGATCTTTCCCATTAATACAGGGGAATGATGGTATTTTTCGCTATCCATATAAATTAGGATTTTCATATCTTTGGATAATCCTCCTTAATGCCCCATTGCACCGCCAACCAGGCGGATAATAACCATAATTGCACCAATTAGCGGTAAAACAGAAAATGCCAATCTTATCCGCGGGCCAGCAAAAAAACGGGTGGCGTTAGCACCAATTTGGGCCCCGATAGCGGCCCCGGTTTGCATTACCAGCGCCATTAGTATATCCACATTCCCCTTGATAGCATGGGTAATGGTCCCAAATGCGGATGAAAAAACGATCTCGAACAAATCCGTTCCCACGGCAATGTGGGTAGGAATTCCCAATACATAAACAAGCATTGGCATCCGGATAAAACCACCGCCAACTCCCAGGCTGCCTGCCAGGATTCCTGTAAAGAACCCTACTCCCAGCACCATCCAGAGCGAAATACACTCAATACCGGATACCGGAAAAGATACCATGGGGGGGATATTCACTGCCTGGATGCGCTTGGCCAGACCCTGAAAACCAACAGCTTCGTTGACATCGATCTGATCTGTGCGCACCATTTGGATTGCCCGAATGCTTTCCCAGGCTGTAAACCCGCTAATGGACACCAGGATGACAACATAGGTAATACCCACAGTTAACTCAATGGCCCCGGTTTCCTGGAGCGCTTCGATGATCCTGGCCCCAATCTCAACCCCGATCACCGTACCCAGCACCATATAGAGCCCTAGTTTGAGGTCCACATGCCCCAGGGCTCGATGACGGCGGGCTGCTACCAGGGATTTTCCGGTCATGTGGGCTAAATCGGTCCCGACCACAAAATTCATAGGCACGCCTGTCCAAAACATCATCGGTCCAGCCAAGAAACCACCACCCACGCCAAAAAAACCGCCCAGGATGCCGACCACGAATCCAACGCTCATCAATAAGATGGGACTTACTGTGACATCAGCGATCGGAAAATACATCCAGGATCCTCTTGATGCCAAATTGGTCCGTTTTAATGAATTTCATCAGATATGAAGTGACAAAATCCAGCAAAACTGCTTGAATAAATATCATACTCAGACCTACAACTGCATAATAAACAAGATTAGTATTGAAGATCGTCATCAACCAATCATCGAGCCAGCGCAGGACCAGCAAGTAATAACCAAAGATCAGAAAACTGTAGATCACGATCTCTATCAGCAGGTTTCTGAATAAAATGCCTGGTTCCATTCGTTTCATGGTTTTACCCTCTGGGAACGATTTTTAGAAATAATTCTAAAAACCCTCACCTAAAATTTGTAATCAAAAACCTCGATGTCTTCTTTATAAACCCGGGCAGCGATATCACGCAACTCATCTGAATAATAGGTTTGATAAGGTTCCCGCTTTGTCTTTGTTTTATTGATAAAAAGCAGCTCACCAGATAAACCCAGATGATCCCGAACGTGATTAAAATCTTGCTGCAGGTTCTCAAAACGGCCGATGAAATCCAGCTCGATCTTTCCATTCTGTCCTCTGAGGAAATCAACCTGGGGGCGGAAATGAGGCCAGGTCTGAACTTCGTGGCTCCGGAGTCCATTTTTTACAAAACTCTCAAAGCTGTCATATTGTGTTAGCGTTTTTTCTGACCACAAGCGATCTTTCTCATGGGCTCCCCCTCCCTTCATGAACATATAGGCCGAAGCCAACCTGTCCCAGGGATTCCTGGCAAATGCAAATTTATAGTAGCTTTCAAAGATCCTTTTGGGGAAGATCAGCTGGTACGTATAAGCTTTCATATGGCCAGGGAGCAAATTCTCAAATAAGGTATTACGGATCGATTGGCCAGCATTTTTAGGTATATGGATAAATATGCATTGGTTATCATCAAATTGTTTTAATGTATAGCCGTCTGGAGAGAGGCCTTTTCGCATCCTAGAGAACCTTTGGTAAAGATCTGGTTGGGTAATGATAAAACGATAGCGCCGGAAAAAATACATGAATGATTCCGGGAGAACTGAAACAATTTTTTTCACCTGGCCCCCTTAACTTTCGCCTGAATTGATAACTCAAGGGCTTTTATCCCATCAGCGAGGCTGCATATCGGGTCTGCATTTCCTTTGACCAGATCGACAAAGTGTTTCATTTCCTGGATGAACAAATCATTGCGGTCAAAACCATCAGGCGTTGAGAATATTTCAGTTTTTAGTTCACCTGCTGGGTTAAAGGTATACAGGTCGACTTGATTCTGGTAGTAATCCCAGAAGATCGAACCCCTGCTGCCAATGATTTCCAGGCAATGTTTTCCTGGCATCTGGGTAAAATTCAGATGTAGGCTCCCTTGAATTTCCTGATCACAAACCAGACTCACGTCAGCAGTGTCTTCCACTTCAATCCCCAGCCCGCTGTTATAACCCAGAAGAGAAGAATGGACCCTGGTCTCGCCAAGCAGCCAGCGCATATAATCAAAATTATGGCACAACGTTAACAACACTCCACCACCCAGATCCTTTCTTGCGGCATAACTTTCCCGGTAATCTTCCCAGGGATGCCAGTTTGGAAGGTATTCTCCCCAATGGGATCGGAAAGATAAAACCCGGCCGATTTTTTTGTTTTCCAGCAGTGCCTTGATCTTTTTCAGATTAGGATGATACCGGAATTGAAATCCTACCAGGACTCTGGAACCGCTCTCCTGGACCACTTTTGAGAATTCTTCCACTCTACTCATGGAATGAGAGATCGGTTTCTCCAATAATATATGGCAACCCTGACTGGCGGCCGGGATAGCAACATCCAGGTGGTAGGCCGAGGGGTTGGCTATGATAACTGCGTCCGGCTCCTGCGCCAGAGCTGATTCAAGATCAGTCTCAACCTGATAATCAGCCAGTTCAATATCTTCCAGTGTGCTCTGATGGGTGCGATAAAAAAGGATATCCTTTTCATCCAGGGCTAAGAGATTCTGGAAATGCCTTCGTCCAATGGACCCAAAACCAACAATCAGGAATTTCATAAGTTAATCCGTTTCGTATCCCCAAGCAACCAGAGTATCCCCAGCAATTTCTTGGAAGATACCTTTATCCTGTTCAGTAAACAACTCTCTCCAGCCACCACTTTTTCCTTTCTTTAAATTTGCGACAAGGTCACGCTCTTGATGGCGCTGCCAATCGGCATCAGGGTTCTTAGTAAATTCGATTTGGATTGATTCCTCTTTCTTTGGGAAATCCAACTCCACATCCAAGAACTCCCAAATTTGATCCATTTCTTCCAATGTATTCAAGATCAGATCCTCATACTTGAGACTGTAATAATTCTCTCCGAATCTGTCCTTTCCGACAGATTCCGTTTCCTCAATATTGCGCACCCAACTCCGGGCTCCGTGGATTAAACTCTGGCGAGTGAATAATGATCGGCTGCCATCCAGGAACTGCTCCGGATGGTAGATAAAATCCTCCCGGATCCTGCTGTCTTCATCACCTAGTTCCTCTTGAAAATCGATAAAAGCCCTGAATCTTTGAGATAAAACTGTGTCTCTCCCATCTCTGGCTATGTACAGCAATTTGGCATCTGGATAGATTGAGTACAGTTTATGAACAGATTTCCCATCAAAAATATTGTTTGGGCTTTTATCACCGACAATGGATTTCCCTAATTTCCTGGCTTCCCTTTCCATTAAATAATCCGCAACAATCCGCATTATTACTGGAGAAAGATCCTTGCCTTGATTCCAGCGATTTTCCGGTCGGGAAAGCCATTCCCGGACTATCGGGGAATCAACCAGGGAATGGATCGTCGGCGGGCGAGTAAAGAAATGAGCTTGGTAATTACAATGCACTTCTGGATGAATACGAATCAGGCGAGCTAATAAGGTTGTTCCTGACCTTGCATGTCCATAAATGAAGAACTTCTTCAGAGGAAAGACAGTCTTTATCTCACCAAGGTCCTTTTTAGACAAATAAGGATTAATTACGTTCTCCGGTTCAGGTAATTTCCCAAATCGAGTTCCATAGTAAACGAGCTTAACTCTTTGATACAATCTTTCGAGATTAGAGATCTTCTCTTCCGGAAACTGAGTTCGTGCTTGAACTCTACCCGATATTACTTCCCGATACATATTAAGAGTGATATCAGCAATTTTTTCAGGGTCATGCCTATCGAGTGCCGTCTTCCTCGCCTGGGCGCCCAGGACTTCAGCTTTGCCTGGATCGTCCAGCAATTCTTCAATCTTATCTGCAAGCTCATTGATATCTGAATAGTGATAAAGCAACCCATTCTCACCATCAATGATCATTGAAGGGATCCCCCCTGCGTCAGATGCGATGCAGGGCAATCCAACAAGCATTGCCTCACCAAGGCTGTTGGGACTGTTGTCCATGTGAGATGGAAGGACAAATATCCGTGCTTGTTTCATCTCTTGGATGATCTGATCGGGTTGGATGCGTCCCAAAAGTACAATATTGTCCTGCAATTTATGTTTAGAAATTAACCGGTTGATGTTTTTTCCAACAATGCTGTAAGGATCGATTCCTGCTATATGTAATTTTGTATCTTTCCTACCCCGTTTGATCAACTTGATTAGAGCCCTGGTGAGAGTTATCCCACCTTTAAATGCTGCATTGCTTGAGGTTGTAAATATGATGTTCTGATCTGAATTCTCATACTTCCAGGTATGAAGATAATATTCCTCTGCCAAGACACGGTCTATATGATAATAAATCGCCTTCCGATTTAGTTTGATCAGCCAATTATGATCCCAGGAAGTCCTGCCGCAAAAAACAATACAACGGTTATAAATCAGCTGCTCCATAGTTGATAATATTCTCAATTGCCAGTATCTATGGAAGATTCCCTCGCCCTTAATGGTGTCTTTCGTAAAAAATTCCTTGGTCAGTTCTGAAAATGACAGACCAGAAAAAATTCGTTGAGCCAATCCATTAATCACTGCCTGGATTGATATTACAACGGGTACAGGGAAGCGATTTGCCAATAAACCAAACGGGTTCTCAGTACCAAAAATGAAAATCAAATCAGGTTGGACAACTTCAACAATCTCCAAACTTCGATCTAATTCTTCCCTGTCGTAGGTCAGATGTTTCCAGTTCTTGAATACTCGCTTCCAGCGGGTATCAGGGGCTGGAGCGCGGTAGATGTTGTAATATGTCGCGTTTTCCTCGGTGAATGGCTCATAATCTTCTGACCCATTTGAAGCAATGCTGAGCTTGATCTCTGGATGATAATCGTTCAAGGCCTTCCGCAATCCCTCCTGCCATCCAGCACGGGCCAATCCCTTCCCAGTAACTGCGGGGAGTTGTACCCCCGTATACCACAATATACGCATGACAGATTACCTCACCTTGTGAAGCACTTTAAACAACCACCTGTACATCGGCCACAACACTCGGCCACTTCCAGGAATTCTCAGAATCCAGTGTTCATGCTCCTGGACATCCGGGATCGCACCGGTTGTCTTTAGTCCCAGTTTTTCAGCTTCTACTTGGATCTCTGATGAGATTGTATTACCAATATGCCGGGCAAGCCGCTGAGGCGTCGTTAACCTCAAATAACCGAGCTTGTCTACCGATTCATCCAGAGTCACCAGGCCATCCATTAAACTTCCGGACCAATTGGGAGAAAACGCCTCGCAGATCACCTTTTTGGGAGTGACGAACTGGAAGTGTTTGGCGGATTGGACTGCTTCCACTCCCTGGTAGACTAAATGTTTATTAGGTGTATCCAGGACCGCTTGCAAATGTTCAGCAACAGGCCGGCCAGTACTGACAGCCCAGCTTTTCTCCCAGGCCTCCACGCGCGGCTTTTCCTGAATTGTTAATCCAGGTGGTTTACTTGAGATGAAATCATCGACTGCCATTACTGCATGTTCTGAGGAATACCCAACAGGCGCTCCGCTGACCATTCCTGCCTTCGGATAGTTGTCCAATATCTTTAAATGAGCATCCAACCAGCCTGGATAATAAAGCACATCATCATCGCTATAAGCGATCAATTCGCCCGGGGCCGCGTTGAATAGGATCTTAAATCCACCAATCACGCCCAAGTTCCGGCGGGAATGGATCAAATAACTAATTCGGCCACTCTCCAGCTGACGATCAAGATATTCGCGCACCTGGTCGCAGCTTCCGTTATTCAAAACTACTATATCTGTTTGCTCTTCAATACTCTGGATCAAGCTGTCCAAGGATAATTTCAACACATCCAGCCGATATGTAAAATAACCTTCCAGGTTTGGGATATAGGTCATCATAGCAGCCGTAACCCGGGAAGGTGAATATGAGATATTCTTGTTTCTAGCTGGATTCATTCCAAATCTTGTCATCTGGCCGCCTGATCTAAGCTATTTTCCGCCGGGTTTTTCGCAGCAAACGGGTCATTTCCCACCGCCAACCCTTTTGTTCAACTGGCATGACGATCCTTTCCAATTTTCGGAGTATTCTTGATAATGTTATTCTTTTCCTTTGAATCCTACCATCCTGAAATATGAGCGGCACATCCAGCAAATCATAGGTGGACCGCATACCGCCTGCAAGGACCACATTCTGATAGGATTCTTCCAGATCATAATGGATCACTCCATTCGGCAGGTGCCCGTAACCATGATTCTGATGGACTACCCGGTGGGATGGGGTAATATCAATGATTGGCCAAGCTTGCTGAACTGCATGGTAGATCATCCAGTTATCCCACCCTGCCCTACCGATTGCAAATGGAGGTATCTGCCTGAACAGATGGCTGGGGAAGATAAAATAATCCATCGCAGTCATAGAATCAAATTTGCCTGATTCAGTCAGCTTCCTTTCAATGTCTGCTTGCCAGTTGGTTGAAAAATCAATCTCATTCTTAATATCCAGTCCCCAACGCCTGCCCACCAGCAAAAAATCCTTCTCCAGGCCCCGGATCGCATCAATTACTTGAAAAACTTCTGGCAGCAGCATAATATCCGCATTGGTGTAGACCATCACTTCATGAGAAGCGGCTTCCCTTGCCAGGCTGAAAATTGAACTGACAAGAGGTGTTCCCATTTCATTACGTTTTACATCAGGAAGCTGCCTTACATCCAGGTTAGCTGCAACTTCCTTCATACCTTCTTCATCACCGATAAGAAACACCTCGGCCCGGGGACCAAGGTCCTTCCAGGACTGGATCGCATTCCGCTGAATGATATTGATATGCGGATCCGAAAAAGCTTTAGGTGCGGTGAAAATCGTTATATTACTCATTTATTCAGTCAGTCGTACGGCAGATGCCTAATGTGGATAAGTTTGTTGATAATTCGGGATAACCCACTACCGGATTGTGGATAACCAGATGGATAACTACTTTCATCCACACTCCTGATCATTTGATCTGATCTTTATTCTCCCTGTACCACTCAATGGTTGCCTTTAATCCTTCTTTAAAGGGCATTTCGGCTTCAAACCCAAAATAATCTTT
>Ga0209834_10000011_pt1 | contig 109938 bp, 158 predicted proteins | sample Mar14236cmmetaG_FD_184134 | JGI IMG/M metagenome (GOLD analysis project Ga0209834, IMG submission 184134) | Marine hydrothermal vent microbial communities from Guaymas Basin, Gulf of California to study Microbial Dark Matter (Phase II) - Marker... ... | reverse complement strand
ACTACATTATCAAGCATCTTATCTGTATCTCTTCCTGATACAAAATGTTCCTTATGATTACCTGAAGTCAAACCAAAGAAACCCATTTCATTAAACTTTTTAAGAATATCCAAGCAGTCATTTGTTCTTCTCAAAGCGCGTGTGTTAACATATTTGGACATTGTTTCCCTCCTAGTTTTCGTCTGCTCTGATGAAACGGTAGTCTTGATCATCAAGATCATCTTTATATTTTCCAAGACAATCAAGACAAAGAACTTCACACTCTAGTTTACCATTCTTTTTAGTTGGAAGATTTTCTGGATCGAAGTCTTCATTTTCACCGATAATAAAGTAACGATGGTTATCTTCAGTTAATTCACCACAGGTCTCACAACATAGACAATCGTTGCACATGCCACCATTATTTTCTAATTCTTCAAGCGTGAACCACTTGTCGCACCATTCACACTTGTCGCAGTTACCACAATCGCCTTCGCTTTCGTGGTAACGTTCTCCACATGTACTACAGGTGGTAAAATAATTACCCCAATCATCAGGCACGTTGCTCATGGTTTTCTCTTCTTTCTCTTCTTTTTATCTTTCAAAGCTTCAAGAACAGATTCACTACAAACAACTGTCCATCCTTTTTCTTCAAGTTTTATTTTCATAGTCGCTAAATCATCAGGATAATTATATCCTGATTTATCTTTTTCTTTTACAATCCACAGATTTTGAGAAGCTAAATATATTAAGTCATGGCAACGAAAACGTACTTTTCCTAAATCAATAACAAGACCGGGTAATGGTTGAATTGGGCAATCAAAAATTTTTGAAGCATCAATCCAATCACCACAATAATTATGGTGTAATGTTTTTCTATGAACTTCAACTTTAAAGCTCATGGTTTCTCCTTTGATAATGGTTTTAACTCAATCCACAAATTTAGTTTTGTTATTAACCCAAGAATTGTCTTTAACTTTTATTGTTGTATCTTTTGACGGTATTGATTCTAAAGATATTGATTGTAATTTAATTTCTCCCCATGTAGAATTATAAGCATGTATGCTATTAGTTTTTAAATATTCTCCATTCCATTCCCAAACTACTGGATATTTATTGTTTGTAGTCCATGTAATTGGGTAATTAAGTGTAAGCAAAATAGCCATTCTACCGACATGATTTGGTTCTTTATCTAATTTTGGGCGCTTCTTGATAAGACGATTCCACATTTTTTTATCATTTTCTTTTAGATGATTTAAAAATGTAGGTATGCTTTCTTTTTGATATGAAGTTATTTCTCCACCAAACATTGCTTGTGGTTTAAAATCAACTATTGAAAGTACAGTATCAATTGACCATGTTGAACGTGGAAGAAAAGGATTACCACCGACAAATGGAATAGAGTGGCTTAAAAAAGGAAGTGCTTTATTCATATCCATATGTGCATATGGAAGATAAATATAATCACTAATGAAAGCTAATTTGTTAGTAGAAGAACTATTTAATGATGGTGTATTAGGATATTCTTTTTTCTTTTTATCGATCCATCTATAAAATGCACGCGCGCGCTTTGTATATCCAGTTTCTATTGACAATTTACCATATGGACAGCGATGAGTTGAAAACATATTAGCAAATATACATTGATCTTTGCTTCGTAGTGGACATTTATCAAGTTTACATCTAATAGTAGTGCATTTGGCTTTTGAGTTAGCCACTTGCTTGAATATAGTTCTTGATGGATCGAATATAAATCTAGAAATCACTTTATATTCTTCGTTAGACACGTTACTCATGGTTTTCTCTCCTGAAGATAGCTATTAAAACATTCAAACCATTCTTTCATGGTGCGATTGTTTAGATCTTTATCTTTATTAGCAGCCATCATAATCTTGTGTTCCATCATTTGCTCAAAGTCTCTTACAACCTGGTGCAGATCGAGCACAAATTCAGTTAGTTTCATGTTGTTTGCCTTTCTAATAGATGCGAAAGCCTGTCTCTTCTGACAGCGAGATCTTCTTTATCTTTTCTCCATCTCATTTGTATGTCGTCTATTAATCTATTTTGTAGACTTTTGTTTCTTTTGAAGTTATTTGACCATGGCCAACACATACCGAATTCAGGATATTTATCTTCGAATTCTCTAGCACATGTATTACATCCATGTTCAAGATAAGATCCTTTAGTTCCATATCCAAACATTGGACTATGATCGCCTTGATTAATGCTACCTTTGCATCTTGAATTATTGCATGGCATTATGCGGTCTCCTTATCAAACATTGAGTTAAGAACATCACCAGAAATATCACCTACGTCAGCGGCAGAACCATCAACAATTTTATTAATGATCTTCATTTTGTGAGCAATGATTGCAGCCATCTTCCCATCAATGCTATTTTCCATATCAAGATATTCGATCATTACATTGTTCCTCTGATTTATTCTCCAGAGTCGGTCTTCCATTTGCACCATATCAGCTGGACGCCAAGTACGTTCAACTACCTTCATGTTCTGACAAACTTGAAGTCCATCTGTTCCTGTTCCAGCTGCCATGATGGAAGCTAAGAAAACACGAGCTTCTTTTGCTACGAATTTATCAATAGCATCTTGTCTTTTAGATGAGTTATCACCACCTCTGATAGTAACAATAGAGTGTCCAGCTTTCTTAATAGATTCTTCTAGTCTATTAACCACATCTTTGTGATGTGCAAAGATAGTTAATTGTTCGTCTTCATTGCTTTCGAACCAATCATTGAAATATTCAATAAGAGAATTGATTTTAGAAAGAGCACAAAGGCGCTTCAATGTAGTAAGTTTGGTGATAGCTTCAGCTGCTTGTGCTTTGTTAAGTTTTTCTATACCACCTTCTTCAAATGCCCACTTAAAGAAATCTTTAACTGCCAAATCATATTCTGCTCTATCTTCTTTCTTAATATCGAGCGTAGTTCTGAAAACTAGTTTTTCGGGTAGATCTTTAAGTACATCTTTCTTTTTACGACGAATCATATATTGACCAACCACTCTACGATGTAGTTCATCAAGATTAGACGCACCATCGAACTTTTTGATAGTAATGAAAGTATCTTTGACTCGATTATAGATCTGTTTCTCTTCTGGATTACAATATTTGTAACCGAATGTAGTAAACTTTGGCCACTTCTGAGGGTCACAGATATGAAGTTGGTGCCAAAGCTCTCTTGGTCTGTTAAGAACTGGAGTACCAGTCATGAGAATTCTTCTAGGAATATTCTTGGCAATTTCTCGAGCTGCAATTGAACGACCTGATTTAGATTCTTTAACGTAATGAGATTCATCTAAAATCATAGTACGAAAACCATAGTATCTGAAGAAGTTTTTATGACGCTTTAGCAGATCGTAGTTTGTAATAACAATATCTGGTTGATAAGTAGAAAGTTTTTCGATACTGTGTTTTGTCTTTTCTTTATTGCCGTTCTTATTAATTTTGTAGAAAAAGCCACCTTCAATTACTACGCAGTTAATGTCGTTATTAATCCATTCTATAATTTTCCTACCCCAATTAAGTTTAACATTAGCTGGACAAACAATGAGACTTGGTTGTCTTCTGTAATCACGATCAATAAAAGCTAGTGCTTGAACAGTTTTACCACAGTTATGTACAATAATTCCATTAGCAATAAAATTTCTATATGGATCTTCCATTACAATATCATAGACTCTTCTCTCACCAATATTTCTGATACTAACTACTCTATCTTCTTTTGGAAGGAATGTAATTTTACCACCAGTACCGGCGGTTCCACCATGCATATTAAGATGTTTATTGTGCAAAATATGATGTTCAGAACAAGAAGTTAGTTGAAGATTTTCTATTCTATTATCATGTCTTATCTCATTTTTATGGTGAATTTGTTCTGGCCATTCAATATATCTTCCAAGATGTTTTTCCATTACAAGTATGTGTTCAAAAACAATACCATTATTGAATTCTCTTGGATGATCAAAATTACCAGAGACACGAATGTATCCGTCCTTATCGATAAATTTTCCACCTTTGAATGTTGGTTTCTTTCTCAGATACCTATAAATACATTGTTTACAATATCCTCTATACTTTGAATATTTATACGTTGTTATATTTTCTGTACCACTACATCTTTTGCAAACAATTTTTCCATTAACAAGAATTTTCTTATTCAATGAGTTTGCTGCTTCAATTTCTTTACCATTCTTTTTAAACAATTCATGGTCAGGAGTGAGTCTTAATTTTTTTCTAGATTTAGTTGTGATTTCGATTACATGTTTTTTACCTTGATAGATAACTTTTTTAATTCTATTGAGTGTGAGTTCGTTATCGGTGAGAGATTTAGTGTAAGTTGGAATATCTGTGTTCCATCTGCCTTCGATTCCATTAAACTTTTTATACAAATCCCTTAGTTTTATTTTAGAAGCTTTACCAGCTCTGTTAATAGCAATGATTGCATTACCACTAATACAACCCATATCGTCACCAATAATAATGCCACCATTGATAGCAATTTTCAGTTCAAGGAAGCGCACACCAGCGCTTTGGAACGGATAAAGCGCACCACCATGAATACTGATTTCATCTTCCTCAGAGACAGTAGTGGCTGTAGAAAACTTATTCTGCTTCTTAACTCGGTTGACTAGATTAAGAATGGTCTCGTCAAATTCTGCTGTTGGATAATGTTCAATCACAACACCAATAGCTGCCTCGACGAAATCATTCTTAACCCACCAACAACGTTTTTTCTTATCCCACCCTTTGTTCCATCCAAATACAGCTGCTTTCAAACTGTCATTAAACGCACCATTGTACTTTGGTGTGTAGATATCAATTCCTTCATTAGTTGCTTTGACTTTCGTAACTGACACTTTTGGCGTGGGTTGTTTTCTAACAACACTTCTTTCTGGAATTATCATTTCAATTTGCTTCAATTTTGTTTCCTAAGCAGACTTTGCAACAATCTCATTGTAAACTTCAAGCTCCAACTCTTCAGAAAGAAGCTTCGCATTGAGACGAACAACCTCGGTCTTCGGGAGCTTACTAATCACTTCCCTCTTCATGCGATTCACAAGAGACTCCATCTCATCAAACGACATTCCGATCATTTCCGCAATGTCGTCTTGACCCATCACCATTGAAACCTTGATGGCTTCCTCCATAGCAAACAAGATGTTCTCTCTCTGAATGCCGCTCTTGTGGAGAGCAATTGCTAGACACTTCAACCATGGAATAGAGGTAGTTGAAGCCTTCTCGCTTGTCTTCTTGTTGAGCTTACCAAAAATACGAACAATCATGTCAATATTGTACTCTCCATCAGAGATGTCGTTCTTTGCTTCCTTCTCTTCCTTGCTGGAGATGGCCTTTGACAGAGCGAGAGTGTTGATTGAGTTCATCTTTTCCTCCGATTTTTGTTGGCTTTTGGATTACAATAAATATGCATAAAGTTTTGCATATAACATGGGTATTGTCAATCGTTGAATATACATATAATAATGTCTAATGTTTATCAACAGTTGATTGAAAACTACAGTTATGTCAGATACTTAACTCCACAGTGAATACACAGATTGCCTTCAATGGTGTGTTGTCCTCCACAGTGCGAACACACTTCAAAAGTCTCTTCAATGTATGTTCTGGCTTCTTCTTCGGTATCGAACACACACCAATCAGTACAATCCATATAGCCAGGAGCAGAGAGTCGAGCACCGTAACCTTCAACAATTTTTGATTCGTAGAAGGTTCTGTTGCGTGTCATCTCCAGCATTTTTGTTGCCAACTTATTGTTGGTATTTTCAGCAGCAATTTCTGCCATCATCATTTTGATTTCTTCTTTTCCCCACAAATCTAGAGGAAGCCATTCAGTTCCTTCTGGACCGTCGATCTCTACCCATTTCTGTTTAACGATTTGTGGAATCATGTGTGGCATTATAGCTCCTTAAACAATGGGCCATTGTCTGGTTCGAATGGATTTTGAAAACAACAATCAAAATAACCAAGTACCATGTTTTGTATTGCTATTCCCAAATCAAAATCACTAATGAACTCTGATATGTCACAGACATAATGATGTTCATTGATAGAATAGAAAGTTCTGCCATGTTGGTACTCTGTGTAGATAATCACGTCTTTGAGATTATGCATTAGTCTTCCTCCTTTATAGGAACACCATCGATACCATATCTAACTTTTTCAACACCATCATATTCAATTTCGTATGAAACTAAATCATAAAGCTCATACCATTCAGAGTAACAATTGATGCAATAGATTTCCTGCCATGCTGTTGCATCTTCGATGTGGACAGGGCCACCTTCAATATCAGTATTGTTACACACAGGGCAACGACTGCTATTTTTCAAATGTTCTTTGTTAGTTTTCATTGTTCCTCCATACCTTCGATAACAGACGCCAACCAAGGAGCAGCGTACTCATTGAACAAGTAGTCATGTCGTCTGCTTGGAAATCTTGAAGGCATTGCGTTCTCTTCGAAGCGATTCTGTTCTGCTTTGATTAGTTTGACAGCAACAGGATCGACATCTTCGCCACCTTCATATTTCCAATCCTCTTTGTCGAGCAGTCCAATCATCACAAAGCCGATTTCAAGTCGTAGTTCTTCCTTCAACTTCTTGAATCGCTCTTCATAGTTAATATTTGCCATTGCTTTCTTGCGTGCAGTATCAGCAATGTAATTGCCGACGTGTTCTGCTGAACGCATAGCAGACTTGGCTCGCTCAATCATTTGCTTTTTGGAAACAATGAAAGAGATGCGATCTCGAATGTAAGTTTCAAGATCACCATAAACATGAGTCAAGTGACCGAGGATTTCTGCGGCATTCATATGATCGCTTTTGTACTTCATAGTTCTAGAGATGTTCAGAAAGGCATCCCATTTACCGTTCATTCGCCCCCATGTACAGCTGTTACACTGCGCATTTTCAGGCAAATCGTTGAAGAAAAGTTCCAAGTGAGAGGCAGCTTGGTAAGCATCACAATCTTCCTCGAAAGTGAGAATAGCAGTGATGATTGCCTTGTGTTCACCTCGCTTGTGGTGATTGTCACACATGATATTGACATTGATATCAGTCTTCATCGTTGCTCCTTGTTTCTTAGAAAGTTAAAGTTGTTAGGTTGTTTACTCATAATAGCTTCGATTTTATCAAGACTAAATGGATAGAAGTTATTGTTATCTACTCCAATGTCCCATTGCTTACCTATAGGCGGTAATCCGCCATGTGAGTGACCAAATAATTGCCAACTATTGTAATGAGATTTGTGCCATACTCTGCCTGCATAGTGACATACAACTATAGGTTGTCCATTTAATGTCTTTGTCCATACTTCATGATAAGACCCACCCATCCAACTATCATGACTACCACGTAATAGAACATGGTTTCCATTCAATTTTCGCAGAATAGCTTCTGCGTCTTTCTTGTTGCCGAAACAGAAATCACCAGCATGAATTGTTATATCTTGTGGTGTTACAATTTCATTGTGTCGTTTAATAATTTGAGCATTCATTTCTTCAACAGAAGAAAACGGTCTATTGGTGTATTCTATAATTTTAGCGTGACTGTAATGTTCATCTGCTGTAAAGAAGTATCCCATTTACCTCTCCTATTGAGATCTTGGGTGTCCGCATTCAAGAAAATCTGGATTACTATTAAGAACGTTCGTCCATTTGTCGCATTCATAGCAAAATGCAATTGACAATTGGAGAACTAACACATCAGCATACTCAGAACCACAACGGTAACTGCAAAAATGACTGTTGTTTCGAGCTGCCCTATTGCCACAGTGAAGGCAAAGGGGTTTACTCCTCTTTCTGCCTGCCATTACTTTTTAATTTTAGAATCAAAGTTAGCAGCATGTTCAATTGTTCGTTCTATACTCTTGATCATTCCAGCAATCTCTTTCATGTTGTCAGAATCCAGATCAACAAGAGACTGTTTAACAACAGACTGAATTGTACTTTTAAGATTGGGGAAATGACCTAAAGTTATTTCCCTTTCTTTCCCAATATTTTCGGCTTTAGCCTTTCTTCCTCTTGTGCTTTTTCCTGTGATAATCTTCTTTCTTTTAAGAACAAAATTATATCCATCTTCGATTTCAATAAAGAGTTTTTTGGTTATTTCAATCTTTGCCATTAGACGCTCCTTCTTTTCAACTTTGTACAATGACATATTTGTGTATACTCTCCATATTGAACGCCCCACCAATGGCCAATTTCATCATTGCCAAACCAAACATCTTCTCTGGTTCCAGCAATATTATGAGAGCCATTACTTGAAGCATAGCAATTGAGCTTCAACGATCCAGGCCAATTACTTACTACGCGAGGATGTTTTTCTGTATTCAGATAGAGATGAACACGATCTCCTGGCTTTGCGTCTTCCATTCTCTGAAGATCTAGTTTGCCACAGCAGTCGTAACAAATTGTTTCACCAGCAACATTCTTACCATAACCTGTACCAACACCACTTGTGCTAATGGGTTTTGTTTTCTTACAAATTGGACATTCAAATGCTTTGACTTTTTTCATTTTACCTCCTAAATCCAGTTTCCGTGGCAGTATTCAATAGCTTCATACTCATCTTCAAATTCTCCAATGTCAACCGTTTCCATACGATCAACAGAAGAACAATGCATATAGATAGAATCTTGATCTGTATCTGAATCATTAATTCCATCATACATTTCTTCTCGTTCATCTTCGTTTAGTTCTATATCCCAATCAGACTGAGTATGAACGAAAAGAAGTTCATATGAAGGTGTTAACTCACAACAATGAGTTGCTTCATTTGGATTAAACACATATACGCCTACCATTTCAGTGATGCCGAATTTTTCACGGAATTTTTCGTTCCAATGCCGTGTTTCATCTATCTTCACTGCTTTGAACTCAGGCATTTGTTTCTCCTAGTAACGATTGTGAGTTTTTTCACCACTTGGGTCGTGGGTTTCTATAAGAATATATTTGAAATCATCAAACGAAATCTTGTTCAATATCTTACCATCAAACCAGAAGTAGTAATTGTCTTCACCATCAGTCTCGAAGTGCTGAATATATCCAAACAGACTCTTGGTATTCATTCGAGGATCGAGTAGGTTGGTTCCTAATTCTCTCAGAATCCAACCGAAGACAGTCGGTGCATCTTTCTCTTGTAGTCTGTTAAAGTCATGCACTACAAGATCTGTATCGAACCTTGTTGGTCGCATATACTTCACGGACATTCTTTTCATTTGGTCAAAAGGATTAGCCATTGTTGTCTCCTATAAACCTGCTTTTTCGTGTGGTATACAAGTACAATCTTCTATTGTTTCTTCACATAAAGAGCATTTATTTACTATTCTTCTCCATTATCTCTTTGGAATTGCGAATTCATTCTTCTTTCATGTTCTTCTTCCATTATTTCTCTTTCTAATTCCGACATCATGTGATCATCATAATATTCTCTTTGTCTTTGTTCCTCTTCCTCTTCAGCTTTTAATAGTTCATCTTCTTCCATTTCGTCTGCAACGAATTGAAGCATCTTAGAATTCATCTTAGCCATTGTTGCCTCGATTCTTTGTAGCTTCAATCAGTTTTTGTGTCAGTTCTTCTTCATCTTCTTTTTTAATTTCAGGATCAAGATAACCAAGCGCATATAAAGCTATTTTACAAGAATCTTCAGAAGGGTAAGCGCCTTGATCGTCATTATTCTCTAACTCTGTTTGATCATTATCCCAGAGCCAGGAGAAAACGTCTGCACACCAATCAACATCGCTGTCGATTAGATCGTCGCGAACAAAGTTGTGTGCAATTTGAGAAATATTTTCAACAGCAGCTTCGTACTCTCTGTTTGAGTAATCACTGTCATCGAGTACAGGATATTCTTCGAGAGCCATTTTCAATTCACAGACTTTCTTTACTGCGTCTGTGACATTTCCATCCTCATCTACGACTCGAACAGAATATCCATCGATCCATCCACATCCCCAATGGTTGTGGCTTTCAGAGTGTGCGGTTCCGTCTTCAACAAACGGTTCCATTTCCTTATCAAACACAGATGCGTTTGAAAGATCGAGGATACCGGAGTCTCGATTGTGGGTGTAGAAGATACCCCAATTCTCAGGGTCTTCAATACCCATTCTCCAATGAGACCAGCCGAAGCTTTCAAACTTCTGCCAATTACCCTTGAACTCTTTCACGAAATCATCGAGATGATCTTCAAAGTGCATTATCTTTCTCCTCTATCATCATATGTGTGAATACTTGCGAATGGAATGTTGTATTCTCTTAGGTGTTCTAGAATAGTATCAGCATATACATTGTGACAAAAAATTCTGGCTTTTCCGTATTTGAAAATTATTGCATAATCAGTATTTGGTTTAATGCTATGTTCTTCTCTTAAATGAGACTGCATTTGTATCAATGGTATTTTAACGTCTGTCATTTTGTCTCCTTTCGTGAATCCATCACTCCCACATTTCCGTAGAAATAGGGAGTACAAAGAGCCACGAAATCAAGCATACTACAGGAGAGATTTCAAGCGCTTCAGAAAATCTTCCTTTCCTTCTCGTTCGTCCATTCCGTAGTGGCCTTCACCGAAGCCATTGCATTCATGGTTGAAGTACCATGTGATATGTTCTATACCACCTTCAATGTGTTCGGCTTTACGTTTAAAGAGAACAACACTCAGAATAGGATTGCGAATACATCGACAGCTTGTGACAAGCTGCGCTCCGACGTTCTTTGTTGGCATATGATGTTCGCTCATCATTACTCCTCTGGATAGAGACAAAAAGCTTCAGCAATTTGTTCTGCTAATCCATATCCGAAAGTCCGACGTGCGCCGTCGAACCAATCAAGATAATGGTAAGAACCACCAGTCCAATCTTTTCCTTCAGGATCCCAGTCAAGACAAATGTAGTCTTGTGGGCCACCATAGGAAAGCTCAATTTTGAATTGAACTGTCTTAGAAATAGCAAGCGGCAACTCTGAAAGCCGCTCCTGATGAAATTCTCGAATGAAGTCTAGGATTTCTGTTTCGTAGTTTTCCCAGACCCACTCATCGAAATCAGAGTCAAGTTGATCGTCTTGACTTCGTTTCAAGCCATTAGCTTTTTCTTCATCAGTCAAAGGATCATCAGTATCAGAATACTCAGGAAAAGAATCTTCACACGATTCAACCCATTCATCGAGAAGAACATCGTGTTTCATTCCTGTAGCATCCTTGTAAAAATCATTAATGACACTGCTTTGATAAGCAGCATAACAATCAAAACAATCTTGAAGACTCTCAAGATCAGGAAGAATCTGATCCATCCTTGATGCCTGATGAGACTCAACAAGCTCTTCGCAGCTTAGCTCTTTCTTTTGATTCTCAGCCATTACTTACCTCCCTAGATGCTTGATGTTTTCGAGAATATGCCACTTGATTTTTTCTTCATCGCCTTCATTTAATGCTTCAATGAAATTCCTCATTTCATCTGAAACATGATAAATCTTCTGTTTTCTATTTTTAAAGTACGGTTTAATTTGAGATACATGACCAGCACGCGCCATATTCTCGAGAACACGATAAGCTCTTGAATAAACTTCGTTTGCTCTTGACCAATCAGGAAGATTATTCATTGTTTCTCCTTATGCTGTAATGAATCCAAGTTCTTTAAGTTTCTTTCTTGTAACTACTTTCCAGGAATTTATTTCATCAACTCGTTTCTTATATGCTTGTCTAGCTTGTTTCTTTGTTCCGAATTTTTCGTCTCTATCATACCCACAATCATCAGCTCCCCAAACGCATGTTCTAATTGCTGGATAGCCCCATATTTTTGTACATAGTATCACTTTCACTCTAACCGTATCATTTGGATAATTAGGATAAAATTGATCTGTTGTAGGTAGATATATTTCGTGTTCAAGATATTGTTCGTGTTTATAGATTTTCATTTGTCGCTCCTTACAGATCTTTCATGATCTCATATATCTTTTCGTAATCTGATTCGTTGATTTTGTTATCTCTTACTAATTTGTATAGTTCGTATTTTATTCTTTCAACCATTTCTCCTATTTCTTTTAGCTTTTTAAATGTTTCCCTTGAATGTTCAATAGAATGCTTACACCATGAGTCAGTTTCAGACAGAAAACCACGAGCACCATCTGTAATTTCATCTTTTGGTATTGGATCTGGATACATATGCAATGATGATTGTGCGTCTATTAATTCATTCATTGCAGATAGAATCATTTGTTTACTCATATCTTCTCCTTTGTTAACTCACAGAATCCCTTGATCTGTATCAAGAGAAACTGTTAGGCAACAAAGCTTTACTTAGCCCAATCTGGCCAAGGATTGTCACCACAACGAACTGAAACGCCAAACTTATATCCTTCGATATAAGCAGGAGCAAGATCTTCTCTATTGTCTTCCATTTTACTACTGTTCATACCTGCCATGAATCCCATTGTGTATGGCAAAGGATCGTCAGAAGGAACAGAGGATGGTCCACCAATAGGATGCATCCTGAATTGTCCCGCATTAAATTTGGTTTCCATTCCTCTCATTTTGTCCATTAGATCATCGGACATTCCGTGCATCTTTCCGATGATACGTGCATCATCTTTTCCTTCTGAAATACCGCGAAGCATTCCACTTCTGAAATCGCCCTGCATAAACTCTCTGGCCGTTGAACCAAGAGCATTAACAGGGCGATTCATTCTTTCTTCATGTGATTCTAGATCATCAAGCTCATATGAGAGCTTTCGTGCTTCACGAAACATCTTATGCCAATTATTTCCACTCCAATCTTCAATTGGAGCTTTACATCCATAAGAATGAAGCATCTCCACTTGATACTCTGGATTGTCTTGATCCATTCCTTCCCAGCCACATGATCGCATAGCATCTTCAATATTCTTTTCAGAGACCATATCAAGATCGATCTCTGAAAGATCAACAAGATAGTTACATTCAAAATCGTTGTAATCGTGAACGTCATTCATTTCGATCATATGATAGCGGTGATAAGCTACCTTTCGCAGCCATCGACCACCATCATCGAGATAGATTTCTTTGAATTTTCCCATTACAGTTCCTCCACATCCATAGTGTCGAGAATACCAGAGCGTAGACTCCAAGCATGATCGATCAAATCATAATCCATTCCAAATCCTTCGTGAAGTCTACGAAGGAGGACAAGCATATCCTTTGGGGAAACGTCACAGGTTAAACGATAACCGTCATCACTAAAAGACGATTCAGTAAAAGCTTCAAGATATGCATCGATTCCTTGATTGACTACATGAATCATTACATCTCTGTCTTCTCCAACAAGAGACATATTATAGTTTCCGTGCTCTTCAAAGATTTCTTTCAGTCTTTCGATTGGTGTTTCACCAGAGCTGTAAGTTTCCATGTTTGCCTCCTTAGTTGTTTTCTTAATAATCCCATAGAGACTCCAAATAAGTTTAGAATCTCTATGGGGCTATCAAAGCCCCATTATTTTCTACCACCAGCGCATATCATCCTCCTAGTTAGTGGTTAACGATACAAATCAAATCAAGTTGCACCTCCTTTGTTGGAGACAAAACATTACATCCTCTTTTCCATATCATCCATGAACTCTCGGAAATTGACAAGGTTAATACCAACATCCAAAGCATAACTCTGGATCTCAGTAAAATCCCATTTCTCATTGCCAAGAAAGCGCCAACGACGTGTGTCAATCACGCCATTAGCTACATTGAGAACCCAGACAAGTTGATTGCCTGAATATGAGATAAAAAGAAAAACCTCATCAGGTTCAATTGGCCGGAACATTTGTTCGGCTTCTAGGTAATTCCTTACCTCAGAACACCGAAAGTCAGCGGTAGCAACAAAAGAAAGTTTGAAGTCAGGCATTGTTCTTCTCCAACCAGTCTGTGATTTGCATATAGGCATTATGAAAGTTATCATCCGATCCACCACACAGCGAATCGATCTTAGAAGCAAAAAGAACAGAAACAGGGTGAGTATTAACCCAATCTGTTCCCTTATTCAAAGATGTAGCAATATCCCAAAGCTCTGTCATGACCTTTGAGAATGAATGAATTACACCAGAAAGGTTAGAAGCATTTTGAACATCTAATGCTGTCTGACAAATGTTTCTCAGCTTTTCCTTGTCTTCTTCGTCTAATGACTTGAATTGTTGCTCAACCAACATTTTTTCTCCTATCTATCTCAGATTGAATTTTACGCAGAGTCGTAACATTGTTACTCTGCGTTCGAATATTCTTTGCAATTTCCTGACGCAACAGTTTGCGCCATTCAATTAATTCTTCTCTTGGAAGATTCGTGATAAGATTGTTAGACATTACTTCTACTCCTGTTCAAAAACCCGACAAAGTAATCTAAGAAAAAAACCTAGATTACTTTGCGGGGCTTTCGCCCCTTTTAACTAAATAGTGGTTTCGTCAGCGATCTGTCCTACCATCTTGTACATTGTATCTCTCAGTTCCATGAGGTTTCCACCAGCGGCCTTGAGGATATATTCCCCTTCCTCATTCCGCTGATAGTGCTTTTGAGCGCTCAGAAGCATCTTGAGGACAGCAGCGCGCAGAAAATCGTAGTCGTCTGGACCGAAACTCTGCTGCTTCTCCTTCATTCCGCGCAGAAACTTCAGCTTGAATGCCTTCCACAGAACACTGTGAAGCCATGGATCACATTCCTTGAATGAGAGAATGATCTTACCGTCTTCCTCGATTCGAAGGTAGAAACGCGGAGTCATTCGGTTATTGTTTGGATTCTCACTCATTTTCGATTCCTCCTACTTTTCCTAAGTTTCTTGGCTTGATATCTAGCCAAGTAAAAAGCCCGATCTCTTTGACCGAGCCGCTTCAAATCTTCCATTTTCATCCTCCAATAATCAGGTAAAAGATTGTTCCTGTAATGAACCAGGAAACGAAGGTAAAAGGAAGTGCATTCATTATTTACCTTTCATAGCGTTTGCGCATTTTGGTAATTACTTCCAAAGGAACGCCGTGAGTATTTCTAGTGGTCAATTCTTTGTCAGAGAAAAGACCGTCAAAGAGATCGATTATTTTGAATTCATAACCCATTGCCTTTACAATACTCAGATATACGGAATATTCCCATCTTTGAGTATTGGTATTATCTACTACAATAACAGGGATATTATCAATCATTGCATCTATGACTTTACACATATTTTCGTTGTGTGCTTGTCCAATCAACCAAGGTCTAAAATCATAGTGTCCATTAACCATGAAGAAATCATCGGTCGAGAAGATTGGTGCGTCAGGATACATTTGCTTGGCTTTAGTGGATTTTCCACTTCCAGGCAAACCACGCATAATAACAAGTTTCTTCATTTCAACTCCCAATCGTTAACTACAATCCAAGCGTTGTTTTTATTCAACTTCTTTTGCCGCAATTCCTTGTTAGTCAACTTTCTACGAAAACCACAAGAAATTCCATCTAAATCAAAAAGCTGAAACACCTTGGATTTTCCCACTCTAAAAGGTGTTTCCATTGTTCGATAGATTCCGTTGTTTAATTCAAGTGTCATCTTTCAGTCTCCGATTCTATACGCAAAGTAACTCCAATTTCTTTCAACAAATCTTTTCCTGTTAAGAATTCATCTGCGTCTATATCAAAAACAATGATTGGATCTATAAATGAATGACCACAATTAACTTTTTCAGAACCAAAAACATTCATAGCAGCATAAGCCGCTGAGAGTGTAGCTGGTTCAACTCTAGCTCTAATGATCTTTTTCAGTTTGATAGTCATTAGTTGTCCTTTTTATTCCCTATTCCTTCTTCAATAATATTCACAATAACATTTGCAATCTTTTTATCACTCTCTACACAATTAAAAACAACACCTACATGTTTCATTTCGCCAATGAAAGTAGTAACAGTAACGTTGGTTTGATAGTTGTTCCTTCTATCAAAAAACCCTATATCTATTCTGTGACAGATCTCAAAGATACGAATAGAATATCTTACTTCCAAACCATTATGTAGATAAACTTTTTGATATCCATGCTCTCTAAGTAGACCAATAACATTACCAATGATAGTGTTAAATCTACGTCTGTTGAACAATTGGAATTTCATCTAACCTTCTCTTTCAATTGTGCAATAGTGAGTAACAGAAAGAACATCACCCACAATATTGAAAGTAATCTCTCCCTCTACTCTCAGGTAGTCCGTATCAGCGTCTTTATTGTAATCCAGGATATAATGAGTAGAAGTTTCCTGTTCTTCGATTGAGCCCCATTCTATGAAGTTATGGAGTCCTATCGCAGCACAACATTCTGCAACATTCTCTGTATGATGCATTTCAGTAGAAATAGGCTTTCCACTTCGTATGTCAAGAATCATAGGAAATGTCAGTTTATGAAACATCGTTTTCCTTTTTAGCCAGTATGCATCATCTTATGCATACTCCGTTTTATTTCCCTGGCTACACTACGTGTAGCAAGTCAGAAATTATGCATCATCTTATGCATAACGATTTCATCAATGTTTTTCAGTCTTTGTTTCTCAATTAGAATCATAAGCTGTATTATGACTCTAATAAAGCTACAGAGAACTATTCCCACTCAAATTTAACAGAGGAGAAATTGGACAGAGTGATTCTTTCCAGCTCTCCATTATCATCGTAGAAGGTAGCGATCGTTCTAGTACCCATTCTATCTTTCTCTTCTTGAACGATATTCAACAATTCATTCTGTGTATCAGCTTCAAGAATGAATTCATCAGAAGTACCAGAATCAAAGATAGCTTTCACAATCTTCTCCTTAGTAAACAACGTTACCGTTGACACTAACACCACAACGCATATCACGATCCATTCTATCGAACATATCGTTATTCTCTTCCTTGATTACAGAGGCTTCAGTAATAGCCTCTTTCTCTGTACCCAGGAAATGGAACATGCGGATAAACTGAGAGCCATATGAAAGCTCCCGTCTATATCCGTTGTACCAGACTTCTATCACTTGCTTCATATTAACTGTTCCTAGTGTCTGTTATCTGTTCTGTTCTATGTTGTTCAATTAATAACTTACTTTGTTCGATATATTCGCGTATTACAAATCTAATGTAGTGTGCGATAGAATATTCAAATACAAGTAAACTAACTATTCCCAGGTACACTGTAATAAAAGTAAACTAACTATTCCCAGGTACACTGTCTATAGTGAATGGGGGGCTGTATACCTGCTTTCTACCCACGATAAAGCCCCTTCAAAGGATCTTAGGGTTTATCTACCATATGATCAGATCCAGTCCCCCTTCATAGCAAATTCCATAGCATCGAATTCCTTGATCTTCTTTATCCGCTTTTTCCTAGGATTCTTTTGTGGCTTTGGTTCACAGATCTCAGAAGGATACTGTGATTCATTTAACGCGATGAATCGAGCCGCACTATCAGAGGTAAGAAATTCTTCCTTACCATAAGACTTCATAACCAGATATCCGTGATTCGTTTCCTCTACTGTACCCTGTCGCATTTCATCCCTGATAACTGCATTATCACCGTTATGCATATTATGTTGCATAACATCGGGACACAAACGAGAGAAATCTTTTGAAGCTGTCATAGTTTTACCCTACTCTCAAGGAAACTGTACCAATACCTGTATTACAGGTAACAGTCTTAGGTTCTGATATGGCTTCCGCTTTCATACGAATTCTGGCTCCAGCCATCTTCATACAGTTATTCAAAACAAATGTAGGATTTTCCTCGTTTTGATATTCCATATTATCGTGCAATTTAATATCGTGTTCTTTTGCAAAGGACATAAGCAGATCGATTATCTCGAACATACAGTCAGTTGAATAGACAATATTTTTTATTTCTACGATAAGAGAATTAGTTTTCATATTCTGTGGTTTGTATATAGGGGAATTCTCTACAGCCATTATCTGTTGAATATGAGAATGCAAATAGTCGTCAAAGTCAAAATCTGGGGATTTTCCAGATTGCTTTAGCTCTTTATCTGTCTTATGTCCGATCTTATGCATAATATTATGCATAACCTTTCTATCCCTGGTCAAAACAGGGAAAACAAAGCCTCTATAATAGGGAAAACCCCCCGGACCACAAAAGATCCGGGGGGTTTTGAGAGGTAGGGCTAGCTAGATTCTAGTCGCTGGGGACGGTCGCGACCGTTTGCGATCCGCGCTTTCCCTCACTCTTCGCGGCAACCTCAGTCTCCCAGCGATCATGATCGATCATCGGGACGGCCGTAGCGGCGACGTGCGAAGCGAAAGCCTCAACTAGCTGGCGCGCCTTGTCGCTGTACTCACCCACGGTTAGGCCATTGTTCTTTGCGAACGTGCGAAGCTTGGAGAGATCGGACTCGATCTTCCGCGCTAGGGTATCGAGAGGGCAGACCACAAAGGAGCCAGATGCGTCCGCGTAAGGAACGATCATGGAAAGGGGAGGTAGATCAGCCTTTGCCTTAGGCGCGATCTCCTCGATCATGGTGGAAAGGCTAGAAAGCTTGATTTTCTTCATCGTAAAAACCTCAATCTCAGGTTTGATTTTTTCTATTGCTTGAATCCCTGAGAAAACCCACGCAACACCGCTATTGATTGCAACTAATGCGCCAAAAGTTAACTTATTGTTATCATTAGGTTTGACATAGTGACAGAGCCCCAAAACTGGCTTATATAAACCAATAGTGATAACTCTAAGCATCACCATACATTTAAACCTAATGAAATCAACATGTTGAATCCCTCAGAAAACTGAGAGTCTAACCTCAGAAAACTGTTACATAACTTATCATGACAAAATGGCAATACTATGGTAATAGAGCCATAGTATAGGGTACAGATACCACGTTATGCATAATCTTATGCATAAGACGTACCAGAACAAATGTTATGCAATGATTATACCAATGAATACAACGAAAACATATGCAATAAACAAGCCAATTAGTTAAGGGGATTCCTTAGCAAGAAATAGGCCAAGTTTTATGGGGGGTAGGGCGTTGAAAAACACATGCAATGTTTATACCATAAAAAATAATGGACGGATGTTACTGTTGGCACGATAATTGTTAATCCAGGTGCCCACCCAAATCGCCCCCAATTTTTAAAATTCCCCCAATTTTTAAAATTCCCCCAATTTTCAACATCCGTAATTTCCTCATCTTTAATTCCTCTATTTTCCTACTAAACATCTCCAACAATATCCACGAGTTTTGAATATATCCATTGTTATGCATAAGCCTTCTAAAAAATTCCGCCCATAATTTTCAACTATCCAGTATTTTCTTTGTTATTTTTTTGGCCCCTTGTAGTATATATAATATACAGAAAGGCATGTAATATGTGGTCTGAACTAAAAACAGTTAGATATAATTCTCCTGAAGAAATAGCTAACTTCTGGTGTAGACCTGATGAAGAAGGTAAGGTAGATGGTTTTTTAAAAAGAGTAACTGTTCCTGAGTTTATTCAAGAAATATATGTAAATGGTATTTGGGGATTTTTTCACATAGAAACAGGAGAAATACATTATTGGTGTTCAAATGAAACCTCGTTAGGAAGTGCTATACGATTTTTTGGTCATGAACTCGGACATCTTTTAGGTATTCAAGATGGCACATATTACGAGAATGAGTTTGAAGCAGAGAAGTTTGCTAATGCTGCATATTTTGCTGCAAAACTAGCATATGAAGCTGTTGATGTTTTGAGTTGCAAACGACTTGGAGCATCAATAAAAACCAAAACAAAAAAACCAGTTATCTTATTTGCTGCTATTGAAGAAGAACAAGATGATAGAATAGTCAAGATGAGTATAGAAGAAGGTAAAACTTCTGGTGAAATTATTCGAGAAGCTATTAAATTATATTTGTCTAGGAAGAAATAATTTATACTTTTATTCCAACAATACTCACGAATACCTACAAATACTCACAGTTTTTCACAGGAATCACAGGTTATGCATAAGCTTATGCATAAAAAGTTCCTACAATTTCCACTTTTATCCACAGAATCTAAGGTAATTTTCTGTACTCACTATTCCGACTCCCCAAAAAATTCCACCCATATTTTTGAAATCTCAGCTTTTTCTGTATGAACAGAGTATATATAGATTGGGCGAGACAACGGCTTAACTTAACTAGCCTTGAGATTTGCTGTTGTCTGCCCTGGGTAGCACGGTGGCTGAAATTTTTTGTGGACTCCAACAATGGTGCCCTCCATTAGAGTTCAACAATTTATGGAAGCGTGCCACACCGTGCTACCCTTTACTTTAAGGAGCAAGGGATGACGAAGAAGACTACATCCACGAAGCGCATAGACTATTTATCTGATATTGGGCAGGCAATTGTTACTGGTATGCGAGCTGAGACCTTGGCAGCTATTGCCAAAGACAAAGGGCATCCTAGTTATTGTCTGACTGAGCTTTTTCGTCTAGCTAATATACCTCTGGATTTTCAAGTGCGTTGGTCCAGTGAACGTGCAATATTGGATGTCTTGATAAAGGCACGGGATTACGGATTTGTTGATAAGCATTGTGGAGGTCGCTGGGTATATACAGGTCCAGAAGTCAAAGCTGCTGAAAAAGCACGGGATAAAAAGCGCACAGAAGTCAAGACTAAAATTGTTATATATTTTAAATCAAGGGGATTGGTCATTGATAGGGATTCAATTAATGTTGAGAGCTATGGAAAGAACAAAGGTAAGACAACAGTTATAGTGACTGTTCCCAAGGATTTGTGGATCAAGTGATATGTCAGATGATTGGGGTAATTGGGATAAACCATTTTCTATTGAGGATTTCAAAGAATATATAGAGGAGATAAAGAAAGCGCCTATTAAATCAGAGAGACATTTAATTCATGTTACTAAATGTCTTATCGATGTTTTTGAGAAGAGAGGGATATTACTTAATCTACAACATTGTCAATTAGTAGGTAGTCCTGAAGCAATTGCCTATGCTAAAGAACGAGTACAAATTGTTTTAAAGGAGAAGAAATAATGAGCATGTCAACACATGTTGTTGGATTCAAGCCACCGGATGAGAAGTGGAAGAAGATGAAGGATATTTGGGATGCTTGTAATGTTGCAGCAGTCCCAATACCAGATGAAGTAAATAAATTTTTTGGATATTCAATACCAGATAGTGCTGGTGTTGAAGCAGAAATAGAATATCGCGCATATGATGACGGTAACGGAAGAGATGGTTTTGAGGTAGATATTAAGAAACTTCCTGAAGATGTGACTATTATTAGATTCTGGAATTCTTGGTAGAATAATGGGTGACTACACTCAATTAGTTCTTGAAGCGTCACTCGATCTATCCTCCATTCCAGAATTAGACTATATTACATTGCAAGCTATGGCATTGGGTAAAACAGAAGGTTTATTTCCATTACCCAATCATCCTTTATTTTCTAAATTCCGTTGGGAATATATGTTGCGGTGTACTTCATCATATTTTGAAGAGGAAACGAATACTACTTTAGTTGAGGATAGATTGTGTATCTGTTGTAGTCTGAAAAACTACAGAGGAGAAATTGAATCTTTCCTTAATTGGATAGCTCCCTTTATTAAGGATGTGGTGGGGTATATTCGAGATGAATACGAATTGAGTTTAGATACTAAAAGATTGATTACTATTGAAGACGGAGTTCTTACTATTACTGGTATTTTACAAGAAGAATTTAGTAAAAGACATAGAGAAATTTATGGTGGGTGATGGATAAAGAAACAAGAGCTAGAATTCTTCTTAAATCTTTTCGCGAACAGGACAAAGGTTTGTTCGCTTTTGCTTTGTTTAAGGTGTTCAAAAAGATTATGAAAGAAAATTGTTATAATGATGGTTTTGTTGAATGGGAAACAGCTGCAAAATATGAGATTGAAGAGTTAGAAGAAAGAATACGAAAAGAAGCTGGGTTGGATTAAGAGGAAATTGGAAGTAATAATGGAAGTTGGAGTTAGCAAAGATGGTGTGGTGACTGTTCTACATAAAGGATACGTTCACTGCTATGCTTCTTGTACTAACTGTGGAGCATTAGCTCCTAAAGATCAAGTGACAGGAACCGGACCCGGTGATGTGAAAATCGAGCATTACGTTTGTTCTGATTGTGTTAGAAAATTTCCATCAGTATTCGATATTATTTCCAACGGAGATTGCAGAGGGAATTTTCTAGAAGGCTCAGAAGTTTGCGAGGTGAAGTGTCTAATGAGACAAGAGTGTGTTTATTTGACTGTTCATTCAAATGCACCGAGGGATTGATGAATCTTTGTCTTGCTCATGGTCCGTATGCGGGTGGTCAATGTTTAAGATGTAGTGATGGAGATAATATGTCTAAGATACCACAGTTCGATAAGCACGTTCGTCAAATGCTCGATATGGTTAAGTCTCCTGAAGCGAAGGCACGTATTCAGGAGTTAGCACCACAGATTGAAGAAGAACTTTCAAAATTAGAATCGTATGTGCCTGTTGAGGTACAGGTTGCAGAGATTCTTCATGAAGCTTTCTGTAATGCGAATCATATAGATGGTTGTAGTTGGGAATATGAGAAGTGGGAAGATGCTTATCACATGCATAATGAAAATGAGATGCGTGTATCAAAGTCGATGAGCGCGAAGGCTGGATATCTTCGTCGTGCGATGGCGATGTTAGGCAAGCTCAGGTTTGGAACATTCCCTCGAGAAACAACTGAAAAAGATATAACTGTTTTTGATTTGAAAATAATGAGCGACAGAGCAATTGTTGAACTTGTGAAGGTTGTGTTGGGGGTAGAGGAAAGATGATTGTTAAAAATGATAAACGTTTAGCTGTTGTTTCTTCATTGAGTGAAGATGGTTCTTCTCGTGAACATACATTGCAATGGGAACCAGTGAATCCATCTGGCCTGTTTAAATCTGAACACATCGTTTCTTTAAATGATGATGAAGCTAGTGAATTAGCTGGTCTCATTAAATGTGTAGTAGGTGAAGATTTATCTATGGCACATGCTTATCAAGATGGACGCAATAGCACATTGATAGATGTGATGAGCGCAATCAAAGAGAAATTTCCACGTTATTCAAGTGACGTTAGACCAAGTGTTGAAATTGATGAAAATGGTAATCCACACAATCCACAGGAGAAATAATGGGAACCTGGGCTATTTTTCTTTTGGTTGTCTTGGTTGATTCCATTGGGACAGCCGTTGCCTTGAGGATAATGAGATGAGAAAGCGTAAACCCCTCCCAAAAATCAATTCCTGTACTTGTGGCAAAAGTCTTTACGAAGAAGACGTTGTTCTGATACCAATCGGTTTGGTTTCTGTTCAATGTTGGAATTGCGTAAAGACAGGACCATCGAGAAAAATTGCGCGTAACGCGATCAATGCGTGGAATAAATTAGCGATGAAGTTGAATTGGAAAAGAAAAGGGTTTGGACGCTATATCTATCACGAATTTGAAGTTGGTGTTTTAATTGAATACGGAAACAGTCCGTCTTACGAACCAGGTTGGCACTTCTGGCGAACCAATCAATTAGGACCACCAGCTCTTGGTCCCTTCAAAACTTTGAAAGAAGCCAAAGCAGCTGTGACTAGTCATACTAAGTGGTAAAGAAATGACATTTTTTCCTGAACAAATAGTTGAAAACGATGAGTGGCAAAGCAAACACAAAGGTCACAAGATTGAAGAACAAGTTGATGAGTATCCTCTTGATGAAGGTAAAGCAATAAAGAGAATGTGTTACTGGCGTTGTATAACGTGTGGTGCGCGCCATCTTTACAATATGGAAACAGTTGAAGTAAACAATAAGGGAGAAAAATAGATGAAGCAATTAGTGAAAGATTGCATAAGACAACATATGCTAGATTTAGAAGAAATTGTTTACCAACATGATGAACTTTCACTTACGTTAAAAAGGATACTTTGTTGTATGGTAGATGATATTGTTAATTTTGTATCGAATGCAATTCAAGAAAAATATGATCATGAAATTTCTAATTCTGAGTTGGATAAAGAATACCTTAAATACAAATGTATTATGGATGAAAAAGTTAAAGAGCTTATTTGTTATATGGTTCGTTTGCAGAAGGAGATCAAATGAGAGAATTTACTAGAGCTGAAGTTGCCTCTGGCGCTTGTTGGAGTTGGCAAGAGAGATCTAAGAAGTTAGTAGATCAACTTCAAAGATTGAAGGGGAGAAGCAAGTTTACTTTTTTTGATGTTGTGACTAATCTATCTATAGATAAAGATGAACACGATGTTGTTTATAGTAGGATGGTGAGAGTTTTCCTATTGACTGGTGAGGATGCAGCTGAATTCGATGAATGGTTGTTTGGTACTGATCAATTCATTGGAAAGGTTGGTGAGCATCAGTACCGAGAAATCATCTATACTTTGATTAGAAGTGGAATATTTGAGAAACTTCTAGATGAGTTCAAGAAATGGAGAGAAGATGTTTAAGCACACACAAAAAGGCAACAAGCACATCATTGAGTATACAATTGAATGTAGCGCTTGTAAGGGAACAGGAATTTACTGTGGTTTTGCAGAAAAGGATGGTATTGGTGTTGTTTGTCATTCTTGTGATGGAGAAGGTGAGATAAAAACGACAGAAGAATTTACAGAGAGTAGATATTTCAAACGTAAAAATAGAAAAGGAATCAAACTTGTTCTTCAATATAACCCTGGAATGATTGTTGGAGTAAATGAAAAGCTTTCGTATGAAGATTGGGGTGGAATGAGTTATGAAGAGTGGAAGAAGAAAGGAAAGTTTCCACCCAAGTCTGAAATGAGAAAGTATATATGCCCTGCATGGTGGTATCAGAATATAGACTATAAAAAGAAACCAGATTGGAATGAATGTGGATTTGGTGCTTTTTCTGATTGTAAACATTTCAAGAATAAAGCTGCGTGTTGGAAAAGATGGGACAAGGAGCAGAGGTGATGACTGATAGTGAACGACTTCTTTGGGCAAGTGTGTTTGCCAATGGAATCACCGCAACGAATGCCTACAGTTGGAGAAGCGACAAAAAAGAAATGACAAGAAGAGCAGCTCAATTAGCCGATGAAGTTTTAGAAGCTGTAGAACAAGTATTGACCGATAATTTAGATTGGGAAGAATCAAAGATTCTTGGTCTTAAAAAATTTATGGAGGGCTAAGATGAGCACAAAGAAGGTTGCGAATCAGACTGTCTACATGTGCTGGATTAATGAAGAACCTTATCAAAAAGAGGTTCGAGCTAGAAAACAACAATCAATCAAAAGGATGGCGCTTCATCCTATGGTGATTGAAGACGATGATGCAGAAGATATTATTGAAAATGAATTCAGAGATGCAGAAGATATTATTGAAAATGAATTCAGAGATGCAGAATACAAAGATGAGCGTTTCAATTTCAGAGTTGTATTCTGTGATAATGGAAAGTGGCGTTATTCTTGTTTAGGTATAGATTCTATTAACGAATGTGATTGTGACTATTTTCACGAATGTGATTGTGATAATTACAGTGCTGGAGATACAATTAGAAAAGGAACAATTGATGAAGCATTGAAGTGGCTTCTCGATGGTGAGAAAAATATGGAGAAGCTTTTGTCATTGAAGGAAATGGGATGAGTAAGATATTAACAAAGGTTGAAGAGGAAGCACCCGGTTGCTTAGCTGGTATCGAGAATGAACGGCGTCGTCAGGAGAAGAATGAGAAGCAAGCAGAAATTGATGCTTGTCTGCCTTCTTCAAGATTACGTGAAGACACCGAATATGTGGAGGAGTTGAACAATCTTGTTGTGAGATTGAATGTCAGAAGTCATCATTTGGTTGACAAGCTTACGCGCATTGTCGAATTGATTTCGCCTCTGAACGATAGTCCGATACTCGATGCCATCAAAGTCATCGCTTTCGAAAACCTGCCACTACCAAGCGATCCTATAGCCACGGCTGAAGGTGAAATGTTGCAGGAGATTGATAAGCTACTCATGGATGCCGGTGTTTGGGTCGATAATCGTTTGGATTCAATCAGACGCTTGATCGGATTCTACACGGCTTTAAAGAGTATCATGCGTGAAGAGGCGAATGATGTTTAGAGCCGGTGATATTGTTTATTATAAACCAACTGGCGAAAAATGGGTTTTAGCTTGTGATGAAGAACGTAGTCGTGTCATGTGGCTTGGTTGGCCAGGTGGTGTGGCTCATGCTTCAGATTGTCAATTAGTTGAAGCTGCGTCAGAAGATGAAAGATTGAAAACGTTGCGTGAAGTTTCAGATATTAATAAGTTGTCTGATTTTCGTCGTATTATCGCACAACGTCAACTTGCGCGTATTGAGGAGAAGTAATGAAACCAAAAATGACATGTGAATTTACCAAGGTTGTAGATATTGCATTTAGTGGATATCGTTTACCAGAAGATAAACATACAATGCGTGTACCTCGTGATGAAGGAATGCTTGAAAAAATTTATGACTTTATGAAAGAACACAATATTTATCCTGCTACTCGAGGTGGAGCAAGCGGTGGTGGTATTTACATTCATTCGTTCTTTGAAGATGATGCAATGAAGATTGTTGATTTTCTTGATAGTCAAGGAGTTAGATGTACCGAGATTGTGAAGGGACAGTAATGAACAGAGATAAATTACTTGATGAATGTCGAGCAGGGAATAGATGCTTTTGGGTTTGTTTTGATTTGGGCAATCCTGCATATCTTTGGTGGTATCCGACTCGAGAAGAAGCCAGAGAACGATACAATAAACACAAAGCAAATCCTGATTTGGCACAACTCTCTTCACCTGTTAAATGTAAAGTGAGGAGAAGAAGATGAGTAATTTGTTTAGTGAACTTTCGAAAGAGATTCAACGAAACAAAGAGTTATTGAAAGTATATGAAGATATCGGTCCAGCTGGTGCTTTTGGAGCTATGTTTATACGTCAAGAAATCAATAATGGTGAACAAGCAATGGAAACTGGTGAAGCAACTGCTATGGTGGTAGCGTTAGCTAAATTAAGGGAGAGTGAGTAATGCCTGAAAACATCAAAGACATTAAAGCTATTCAAAGTGAGTGGAAAAAAGCTGAAGAGAAATGCAAAGATTTACGAAATCTAGAAGATGAAGCTTTTCAAAAAAGTCTTCCTGAATTGAAAGGAAGTTTTGATGATGCTAAAGAAGTAGGAGATGTAGGTATTTGGAATGATTTTTTACCTGATGGTTTAGATGATACTGAAATACATCTTGTCGATAGTGCAGGACAGGCAATGGACATTCGTGTTGGTCCTGTGTTCGGTCAAGAAGGAATCCATAAAGAGCCGGGCATTTGGATAGGAATTCAACGTAGATATTTATCATCAGGACGAAATGTGGAATTTCTGATTAGTCCTGAGATATGGAAGATATTATCAGAAGAAGTTAATGCACGCATTGATGATTATAGTAAAGAAAGATATTCAATAAAGAAGGAGAAGTGATGCACGACATTAGATAGCCATGGGCATTCGAAGAGTCAGGTAAGAATCGATACCAAGGTAAACTTCATGGTCAAGCTCATTTCAATTCAGGCTATTGGGCTAAGCAGATGCGTAGCCTTTCAAATTTAAATCTTGTATTCTGTGAAGAACTTGAGAAGTTGATGAGAAAACACGGTGTTGGTTCTGTGAATGTCATCAGAGATGAAACAACATTTGAAATGAGTAAAGATGAAACTAGAAAATTAGCTGAAGAACATGGTGCAATGTCAGAAGGCGATAGAGAAAGGATGTTTAAGCAAGATGATAACAGATAAAGAATTTTTTCAATGGATACATGATCTTTTGATTAATCATGGAGAAGATAAAAATTCAGATTATATGTATAAATTGAGAGCTATCATAGAAGCGACTCCAGAAGAGCAAGTAACTCCGAATGTGGTTTTGATTGAACCAGCATAGTAAGAAAAAGCAATGACTATAGATTGGGATAAAAGAGCAAAGGTTTATGAGGAACTGAAGCGCATAGTTATGGAGAATAATCTTACAATTTGGATAGCAACTCAAGCTCCACCTTCTGGTTTAGGTAATAGAAGATTTTTCATTCCATTTTCTGAACCAGAATTGTTAATTATTGATTATCCAGATATCATGAGTCCATCAAAGAAGGAGAAGTGATGCCTAAATCATATTACACGAATTACAAAGAATCCTTTCCAGATCAAGATACTAAGAATGAAGAACTTCATAAACAACATCCATGTAAGATAGCTCGCGATTGTATGGAACGAGTCACAATAGGAGAAATGTTTGATCGTTTTCTTGAAGCATATGAAAAAGGTGGAGAAGACGCAGCTGTTGATGCGATTGATGAAGATTTTCTTTTTGGTGCTTGGGGCCATGTAATGAAAGAAGTTGTAGAATACACTTTTACTAAAGATTTAAGAGGCATCATTGTTGAGGGATTAAAGAGGATATGTAAATTGAAAAATAATCAAAAAGAAAAAGAAGCATTTACTAAAGTTGCTTTGGGTGGTTTAGGTATTGCAGGAGAAACAGATCGAGAACGTGCAGAGAGAATAGAAGCAGAATATGAAAGAAGGCACAATGCTCATAGGCGTCAGATGTATCAACGAAGAATATCAAACAAACCTGTGTTGAATGGAATCGCATGTCCAAAATGTGGTAAGGAAATGATGGATAGCAATCCATCCATTTCTCTCTCTAGTAATCCACCACAAAAGAACATCCATTGTCCTAAGTGCAACTACAAGGACTTCAGAGTTAAGTGATGTCAGCTAAACCATTTACAAAAGAAGAGTGGCAGGAAATGATGAGTATGACTCTTCATGGTCCATTGCCACAAAAGACATTATATAGAGTGTATGCAACTGTAGATGCATTGATGTTGCAAAAAGAAGAATTAGAAAAGTTGTTGAGAAAATATGCTTTCAGTATTGGTCTTGATTCTGGTTTGGGAGCAAGTTGTATTGAATGTGGTTCTCCACCACATGAGTCACATCATCATGGATGTAAAGTAGAAGAGCTTCTTGGTAAAGATGATGGCAGTAAACATTGGAAGACATCAGATCAATTTGTTAAGCGTGGAAAAAAAGGTTGCCCTGGTTGTGGATACACATTCAAGGGCCATCAATGTCCAAGATGTGGAGGTGAGTAATGACTGACAGTAGTGGATGGGAAAAGTTTTGGATGGTTTATCGTGTAGACAATGTGGAAGGTTATGACCACCATAACTACAAGCCATCCGTACAGCACACTTCTTTGGAAGCTGCGAAGGAAGAAGCTGAAAGGCTTTGTAAACGAACTAGAGGAATTTATGTAATTTTGGAAGCAACAGAACTTTGTCAATTGAAGAATTTAGAATGGCATAAGTTTCCTAAATCTAAACCGCCGAAGTCAAAAAGCAGAGGTTTTGCAGATCCTAGAACTAGAAAGAAAGGAAATAGTTAATGGCCAGGTTGGTTAAGAACAAGAATCGTGAATTTGTTTATTTGGATGGTAAACCGTATAAGCGTGAACATAGACTTATGTGCATACACTGTAGTAAAATTCATAAAATTGAAGATATTTTGAGAACTAGAGCCAAAGGAGCTATTGGTAGATGTCCAAATTGTAAATCTACTTTAAGGAAACTTTTGCCACCTTTGCCTATTGAATATTTTTTGGGTGCATAGGAGCAAGTGATGAAAGAACGTAAAAGAAAATGTTGTAAAGAGTTTATAGATTACATGAAAAAAATTGATAAACTAGGTGGTGTTTTTTCTGGTGGCGAAGGCTTAGGTAGAATTAGCGTTACTGTATTTTATGAAAGTATAGAAATTGATAATGGTTGGGATTTCATTCCGACATTGTATTTTAGATTTTGTCCTTTCTGTGGCAAAAAACAATGAAAACATATCCAGAAATTTCTCGAGTGATTCGTAAGGGTCTGTCGTGTTATGTTTTTGATAAGATTGATGGTAGTCAGATTCGCGCGGAGTGGTCAAGGAAGCAGGGGTTTTATAAGTTTGGTACACGGAAGAGATTGTTAGGTGAAGACGATCCATTACTAGGTGAAGCTAGAAATTTGTTTATGTTGAAGTATGAAGATACTTTGGCTGCAATATTTAGGATGAATAGATGGGATAGGGCAATCGCTTTTTGCGAGTTTCATGGAGAGAATTCTTTCGCTGGTCTTCATGAAGACGAAGAACACACAGTGACTCTCTTTGATGTTGCATATCAGAAGAAAGGAATATTGAGTCCTCGAGATTACTTGAAGTTGTTTGGTCATCTTGATATAGCAAAGTTATTGCATCGTGGAAATGTGAACGCTGAATTTATCGCAACAGTAGAGAATGGAACTCTCCCATTTATGACGTTCGAAGGTGTGTTGTAAAAGCACCGAGTTTGTTTCTCCTGGTAGACCCTTGATGTTCAAAGTGAAAAGCCATGCGTGGATCACGAAACTCAGGGAAGTCTATAAGGGAGACGAAGAAAAGATTCAAGAATTACTGTAGTGTAGTATATACAAACAAAGGAGACAGATATGAAAGTGTGGAAGTATAATCTGAAGGGCTTGGATGCGCTCGAGGGCACACTAAAGTTAGTGGGTGAATTTGAGATACCATCACCAGCTCAACCAATTTCAGCTGCAATGACTAGTGCATATCAAGCATCTATGTGGGTTCTTGTTGGTGATAATCCAGAAAAAACTAATGGTGTGAAAGTATTCTGTATTGGTACTGGATATGGAGAAATACCTGATGATGGTGACGATGAAGAAGAATATGAGTTTCTTACTACCATTCAAGATGATGCTTTCGTATGGCATCTCTTCTACACAGTGGAGTAGTTATGAAAATAGTGAATAAGCGTAAGAAGAAAAAATCTCTTACTCTCAAAGATATGACTTATGGTGATGATGTTTTTATTTTTCCAAATGAACAAGATGATGGAGATTTTGATCCATGTATAGCTGTTAATCCTATTGAGCTTGGAGCTACTAGAGTTAAAAAAGGATCAAAAGGAAAGAGAAAACGTTCTTTTAATGTAAGAGATTGGTTGATTGAAAATGATTATGTTGCTGTTGTAAGTTTAGATTCAGGAGTTATAACTGTTCATCCTGAAGAAATAATTGTTGTTTTGATGGATGTTAAGCTTGTCATTGAAGGTGAAAAGTGAACCATGATAACTGATAAACAAAGAGAAGCAGCAAAAAGAAAATTTGAAGAAGAATTTCTTACTACAAAGAAGATTCAAGAACAGGTTGAATATTGTCAATCGCAAATAGATAGAAAACAAGGACATTATCCTAATTGGGACGATGAAATGGTTATTCTTTTGTTAAAAGAAATTCTGAGATTGAGGCAAAGAGAAATAGATACAAATAGCGACATTCAAAGATTAAAAGGGATGTTGTACATACAAAGGAATAGAAATGTGTAAAGAACATTGTGGTATTGATACTCCTCCATGTCCACCTAAACCTCGTCTCAGAGGTGAAGATCTTTTTGAAGACCCTAATACATGGAGTGCTATTGGTTATCATCATGGAACAAAAGGTCAAATTAATACACTTCTTTTATATACAGAAGAGTATTTACGACGAAGATCAGAAGGAGAGCAATAAATGAAAACAAATGTTCTATGGACTTGGATTTATTTAGTAGTTATGTTTGTACTTTTATATTGTATGTTTTCAATGATAGTGTATTGGTTTAAGCATCCTGAACTTACGCAAATGCAACTCTTGCTTTACCATTTCCTTGATGCAGTCCTTTGGAGGTAACGATGCCACATACGTTTAAAACCAATGTCTATTATATCAAGGAAGATGAAAATAGTCCTGTGAATGAATATTTTCGTATTATGCCATCTTCAAGACGTGGAGCCATTGAAATATGGTTTGGTACGAAACGTAGTTTGAGACTTAGTCTTCCTATTGCTAGAGAGATTGCGAATAAGATTTTAGTTCTCTGTAATTTGTTAGAAGAGGAGCAATAAATAATGCTACGCAAACCCAGAGGTCGGCTGATCGATCAAGAGAAACAAAAGCAACTTTCTTCTGAGTACGATCATTTTCTTGTAAAGATGCTGAATGAACCATTTCTCACAAGATGGTATAACGATTCAGAAGATTGTTTTGGAAAACATATTTCAATGAGAAGTTCTCATTGTAGAAATTCATGTTCATGTACTATATTGTGTAGACTCTTTTTCTGTAGATTCCATAAAACAAAGAATAAGTAATGTTTGTTGAAAGAGAAAAAATAGAGAAACTATTTGAACTTTGTTTTGATGATATGACAGAGTTTGAGAAACGTGAATTTGCCATGTTTTGTTTTACTCATCTTTACTTCATCACATGTGTAGTTGGTGATGATGGTTCGCCAGTTAGTCTCCAAGGATTAATGAAGTTTAGACAATCAATAACAACAAATCTTTCAAGAGAAGATTTAGAATACATCCGACGATTCTTTAGAGAAGTAAAAGATTTGTAAATGACGAAGACTGAGACATTAATTGTAATTTGTTTTGTTTCTTGTCCCTTTTGTAAGGCCAAGAAAGGCGAACATTGTGTATCTAAATGTAGAAGTTCTCATAGACACGATAAAAGATATAGACCTTATTGGGATCCTGAACATAAACCAAATTTAAAATATAAACCTGTTTATTTCAAAGAGCTTTACACAGCATATGAATCCAGAAGAAGAAAGTATGAGGCCGTGAAAAATGCCTAGAACTTTGTCATCTGACTTAGCCCACATTGCAATCTTCATTGCTGAGATAGGTGAAGAATTTGAGATGCCCCTTGAAGAAGAGAAAAAAACAGAAGACAAATTCTTTATCATTGAGTTTTTTGCTTATATGGAAGTCAGCAAAGAATTTAGTTTGAGACGTAGGGGAATTGAAGATGGTTATTATGTTGAATTTGAAAACAAAATGACAATTGGAATTCATTTGAAAGATATGAATGATGATATAGAGTGTTTAATGCAAACAAGAATATCAGGACAAATGGTTGGACTTTCTTTTCTTTTATCCAACATTGAAGCTACAGCAAGAGTAGCTGATGTTTTGTTGGGTGAAGTTGTGACTATAGAACTGCGTTGGTAGGAGATAAAATGTCTGAAAGAAAAGACAAAAAACCTTCAAAGAAACCGGCAAAAACTAAAGCAGAACTTCTTGAATTAGCAGTTAAAGAAAGAGCAGAATTGCGTATAGCAATTCCTTTCGATGAAGTAGTAGATCTTCTTGATGTAGAAAATAGCAATATTGACCTCGATCTTGTAGGCATTGAAATAGATTATGATGATTTTATGTTTGGATATGAGAAAAATTTCAAAGACGAATTGGTTGAAAAAACAAAAAGAACTTCAAAAATTATTGTATTTAAAGCTGTTGATTTTATTGAAGTTGAAGTTCCATCTGTAACGAAAAAAATCAGAACTTTGAAGCTTTGAAAATTTTCTTGCGAAAAGAAAAGAGCAGCGCTACAGTCAAGAGTAGCTAAGAGATCTCAGTTCAAGAGACCTCGGGAGGAAAAATGGTTGCCAAGAAAAAGTCTTCGTCTATCCCCACACCCAAATCACTCAACCTTCTCAAGTATTTGGGCGATCTAACGCCACTTCAAGCGTTGGCTCTCACCAAGTTCAGTGTGGTTCCTAAGGAACTTGTCGGTGAACTCACTGACCAAGTCTCCGCAGGATGCCATGTGGTGGACTTCATTGTACGTTTCCGTGGTGAACTCACCAAGAATCCTGACCACGAAAAGAAGCCTACCAGCAGCATTCCATGGCTCGTTGTGATCGCTCTCCTCGTTCGTCGTTCTGGTGCTACCAGAAAGAAGAGCGTAGAGATGTTGTTTGAGATTCTGAAAGAAGCAATGAAACTCAACAAAGAAACAGATGAAGTTCGTGAAGAAATTCTTGAGAAAACTGGTGTTAGAGATGCAATGGAACAATTGTCGGAACATATTGACGACCTGCCTAAGATAACAGCTCGAGGTCATGTCAGTAAAAGATATGAAGTAGATTTGCTGGCAGACATTGAAGCTACACACGTTAAATAAAAACAAAAGCTAGGCGTTAAATGCTTAGCTGAAAAAGGAGAGAGTTATGATGAGTCCTCGTCAAGTGGTCTGTCCTACATGTGGTGTGCGTCCTGGTCAAAGCTGTGTGACAGTAGATGGTTTTCGAGCACATGGCTATCACGCTGCACGCAAGGGCGTGGCTAATGATAATGGTGCGGCGAAGCCAAAGCCAAAGAAGGCTAAGAAGAAGCTAGAACCAGCAATGCCGCAGCAGGTTGATGCTTCCAAATTAGTTAATCACATTGCTCTCATTATTGATGGTAGTGGTTCGATGGGTCATCTTTACAAGAAAGCGCGAGAGGTGATAAATAGTCAGCTGAAAACCATTAAGAAGAATGCAGCTGCAAATAGCATAAAGACTTTTGTTAGCCTCTATGTCTTTGAGGATAGAGTTAAAACAATTTATGTGAATGTGCCTATTAAGATGGCAGCGCCTTTGAGTGAATTTGATTACGGTCGAAATATGGGTATGACTGCGCTTCGTGATACAGTGATGCAGGCAGCAGCAGATTTCAATCAGTGGACAAACGATGTTAATCATAGCTTCCTCATTGTAACAGTGACAGATGGAATGGAGAATGCATCTCGTCGATATAGAGGGCATTCAGGTAAGAAGCAATTCCAAGAATCTGTTGAAAGATTGCAGAAGACAGATCTCTGGACTTTTGTGTATTCTGTTCCTCCTGGTGATTCTCGGGAAGTTCAAGATAGTCTTGGTGCTCATCCTGGTAATATTCAGGAATGGCAACAGACAGAGCAAGGTATCAAGCGTGCTGGTGATATGATCTCTAGCGGTCTTGATACTTATTATACGAGTCGCGCACAAGGTCAGCGTTCAACTACAACCTATTTTGCAGATCTCAAACATGTTGATGATGCTGATCTCGAAAATCTCAATGATGTTTCTGGTAACTTCATTCGTTGGAAGATTCCTTATGATGTCGATATTCGTAGTTTTGTGAATGGAAAAGTCAATTCTGATATGCGTGTGGCCAGACAAATCGATAGGTACAGACAAGGTAAGGGCTACTATCAGCTGACCAAGAGCGTGCTTGTTCAGGAAAATAAAAGGTTCCTCATCATGGACAAGAAAACAGGGGCGATCTTCGGTGGTGAGCAGGCTCGTGCGCTCGCTGGTATCCCCCTTGGCCAACGTCACCAAGTGCGTCCAGGGGATTTCAAAGACTACCTCCTGTTCATTCAGAGCACTTCTGTCAATCGCAAGCTCATTAGCGGAACTGTTCTTTTGTACGACACAAACTAGACTTTTGTAGTATATATAGTGGGGGTGCTGGTGGGAGGAAGCTCAGGAGAGTTTCAGACACTCCTCTCTGGGTTCCACCAGCACCCCTTCGGAGATTGAATGAAAATCATCTTCCTAGACATTGATGGAGTGCTTGTTACACCAGGCTCATTACGCGCTAGTGGTGGAAAAGTATTCTCTGATTTTCATCCTCCTTGTGTTGCTTGTTTAAACGAAATTATCAAGAAGTCAAACGCCAAGATTGTAATATCTAGCACTTGGCGTCATGGTCATCCAAAATATTTTGATATACGTTCGTTCTTAGAAGAACAAGGAGTCAAAGGCGAGATAATAGGAATGACACGAACTGGTGATTCTGCTCATCGTGGAATCAAGATCATGGCTTGGTTAGCAGATCATAGTAATGGTTTTCAAGTTAAAAATGCAGTAGGTCAAATAATAGGAAGTGATAGAATTGATTCATATGTGATTCTTGATGATACATTGGTTAGACCTTATGATAATCTTGTCCAAACAGACATGAATGATGGACTCAATCCAAATCATATCAAAAAAGCATTGGAAATTTTGAATGGATAACAATCCAATACGTCCAGGAAGCATAGATGAAATGTTTGGTAAGGTAATTCTTTGGGAATTAGAACAAGTAGCTGAAAATCTGAAGATAGATATAAAGGATGTTATTACCGCAATCAAATCAGGAAAATTAGCATTTGTTCAATTTCCTGGAGAAACAGAAAAAATAGCACTGTATCATTTGTATCAATATGTAGAACAGTACACGTACAAATATGATGAACTCAAACAAGAAATGATACAGATTATGAAAGGAAAAGAAAATGGCACTGAATAAACACGAATTGAGAATTCTTCTTGTTATTCTACAAAGAATGAATAAGGTTTCGAATAATTACGAATCGTGCAGTGAGTGTGGCACGATTCATGAAATTAATGAATTTGATGATTTGCAATTTGATTTTCAAATGGAAATCATCGATCATCCAAGTAATAGACAGATTGCAGTAGCTATGGAGAGTTTTATTATCGAAAGAAACAAAAGAAACGAAGATGATATGATTTTTGAAGCTGGTCAATCTAAACCTGGAAAGGGCCAGCGAAAGATGATTTACTTCAATTCGTACTATATGTTTGAGTATCTGATGCATAGGATAAAAGAAGAGAGCGAATAATGTCAGCATGGGCACATTTGGTAATTGTAATAGTGAATATTTTCTTTTGTATAGTTTTGTTGATACGATTGTTTAGGATGATATTTTTACAAAGAGAATTAAAAAGATTGTATATGGTAGTAAAAATTCAAGATAAAGAAATATTTGATCAATTGATACAAATGAAATATATGAGTGTTCCTGGGAAGATATTGAACAAAAGCACAAACAGATGATAGGAAGACACAATGGCAACTCCTAAGCTGAAAGAATTAGCTCGCAAAGAGCTTCGTAAACTTGCTGATGAATATGGTCTTGACATCTCTGAAGAGATGAAGAAGAAAGATATACGTAAACTTATTAAGAAGAAAATGAAAGATGGAGTTGAACCTCCACGATCCAAGGATGAGTTAATTATCGATTTTATTAAGAGTATGGTTGCAATTGAAGAAGCAATAGAACCGTATAAGGAACAAAAGAAAGATCTCAAGAAGCAATACAAAGAGAATAGTTGGCTCGATGCCAAGGAGCAGAAGAGAGCACTTCAAGCTCTTCGTCTATTGAAGAATGGTGAGAATATTGATGCTCTTGTTAAATATTATCAAGAGATTCAACAACAGACTGGTATTGGAGAAGACTAATGAATAAGATGAAACCACTTGAACTTTCTCTTAATAGCTGTATGAATCCAATAGAGGTTATGAAAAGATTTGCAGATATTTGTGTCAAAATGAATGAAGTGATAGATGTTGTTAATATATTAACAAGAGAAAGATTATTGTCTTCTGAAGAGCGTAGAAAACTCGAGATAATGAAAATACAAGCTGAAGATAAAGTGAAGATATGATTTGCGAACACGGCAGAGATCGCAGTCAAGAACCGTGTAACGTTTGTGATGAATTGGAGACGTGCGATCCTAAACATCACAGACGTATGAAGCGTGGAATACAACAAGGACAAAAAATGGATGTTAAAGAGAGCATTGCTATTCTTCTTACAGCAAAAGGCATGTTAGAAGATGAACTTCTGGAACAAATTACTCGAATAATTAATACATTCAGAGAGACACATAGTATTGCTCCATCTGATATATACGTTGAAATGATTCACAGAGAAACACTTGGTCAACCAAAAGAACATGTAGTGGGTAGAATTCAAGTGTGTTTTGATTTGGAGTAATTATGAAAAACATCTATGTTGAAAAATGTTGTGAATGTCCATTCGTTTGTTGTGTAGGCGAAGACTTTGGTGAATATGATTGTGAATTTAAACCAAAAGGAATCGATAAAGAAGGTACATATGAAGATGGAAGAAAATATATTATTGCAGAAGATATTCCTTCTGGAACAGAGAAACCACCTGATTGGTGTCCGCTAAGAAAAGAAGAAGTCATCACAGTCCAACTAACCATGAAGTGGGCTTTAGAGGAAGTAGATGGGAAATCATAAACACGTTAAGGTTCGTAACAACGAAGCTGCTATTGTTTTCACCAACGATAGAGGTTTCGATATCGTTACTGGTTACGGACCATTGCTTATTCTAAAAATGGCTCAAGCTTTTGCCGTGTGTTATGCTGTAACCACACATGAACATTTGTTTGATGCCTTTAGAAGAATTATTATTTCAGATATGCAGATTCGTAAGCATCATTCAACCGATGTTAAAGAAAGAATGCAAAGACAACAGATGATCGATTTGTTGTCTGATGGACTTGAAGAATTCGAAGACAAGGGGGGAGAAGAAGATGGTGATGGAGAAGATGGACCCACAGAAGAGACATGATGTAGTCGAAAGAATCGTCAACTCAGGTGATGAATCTGCGAATATTATTTTGCAGATTTGTGATGAAATAGAAGTAGAAGCCAATGGTTATGTTGATTTTCATATAGGTAAAAATGTATATTGCTGGAAAGAAGAAGGTGGTTGGTTGATTTTTCCAGAAAAAGAATTAACAGAATTTGCTTGTAATTTGATGAGAAAAAACACTGAAATGCAATCGTTGCTCGTTCAGCATTTTTCAACACATCAACAATTAGAACGGTTAGCGCGGAGCCAAGATGACTGATGAAACCGATCTCTATTTTTATAAGGCAACGGTTCGTCGTGTAGTCGATGGCGACACAGTAGATCTCGATGTAGATTTAGGAATGAAGTGCCACGTACACGAGAGAATACGATTCAACAATTTTGATGCTCCTGAAACCTATGGTGTGAAGAAAGATTCTGAAGAATATCAACGTGGTTTAGCCGCGAAGATTGAGTTGCAAACTCTTCTTCCTGTGGGTCGTGAAGTTTTTGTGAAGACTTTCAAGGATAAAACAGGCAAATATGGTAGGTATATAGCTCAAATTTTTACTGGTGGTATTAATGTTGGTGAATTTATGGTTTCTTCTGGACACGAAAAGTAGGAAAATTTGTAGCTTTTGTAGTATATGTAATATAGGAGAAAAACAAATGTCGAATGGTTACAAGTTTTGTTGGAATTGTGAATATTATCATTCTCTTGGAATGAATGACGATTCTCATGGAAAATGTCAAGGAACCCCTCCGAATCCATCGGTGACAGAAGGTAGTGGTTATCCTCGTGTTTCTTTCAATAGTGACTGTAGTTGCTGGAGACCGCATCCAAATAAAGTGAAGATTCCTGGTCAAGATCCATTGCAAAAACGTATCGATTCTGCTATCAAAGAATTAGTACAATTTGGAATGGGATTAGCTAAACAGCATCATCAATTTAGACTTAGACCGCATGAAACTCTATCATTACAAGAATTAGAAAACGATCCTGAATATCAAAAATTATTACACATCATTAAAATTCTCTCTGGTGAAAACGAAACAACGAACTCTGAAGAACAGATATAAAAGGAGAAAGAAAATGGCAAAGAAGAATCCTCTCGTCACTACTGCCAAGATCAAGGGTAAGGTCTACTACTTCGTCGATGGAGTGGGACCAAAAGGCCCTCACGTTGAAGCTCGAGGCGACAGCGTGAAGTTCATCAATCCAGATGATGAAGAGACTCCCAAACGCGACATGTCCTATGTCGGTTCTGCCATCAAGCTCATGGTTGAAGCTAATCAGTAGAGCTTCTGTATCGACAAGGACATTCAGTATCTAACGAGGTTTATGTCTCGTGATGCTCAAAAAGTATCTAACCAATCCTTGATTTTTTCAAGGAAACAAAGGATGAAAACAATGGCAAATTCGAAAGTGGCAATCTTTGTGGATGGTAAGAATTTCTATGAAGGTCTTCGTGCCAGTGGATTGACTAACAAGATTGATTTTCCAGCTCTGTCTGAGTTTATGGTCAGAGTTGTAAGAGGTAATATACTTACAGGACTTCATTATTACACTGGTATTGAGCCAGTGGGATATCAACCACAGCAGCAGCCATCACAATCATCAGAAGACAATGACGAGAACAGTGATGAGAAGCCAGAGCAGCTTCAGGAGCAGAAGAGAGGCGGTCTTGATGGCTTTCTTTCATTCCTTGAGACGCAGCCTGGATGCTTTGTGTATCGCTTTCCTCGACGCATTCGGCGTGTCTCTTGTGGTGAGTGTGGTCATGAGCACGCCTATACAGAAGAGAAGGCAGTTGACACGTCGTTGGTAGCGACCATGATTAGACAGGCGGCAATTGATGCGTTCGATTCAGCGGTGCTTTGTTCAGGAGATGCCGATCACACACCGGCACTTGAAGCACTACGGGACCTGGGAAAGCCTACCTGGGTTGCAACTTTCGGGGGTCATGGTCTCTCACGTCGTCTTCGTCAAGCGGCTTATGGCCACATCGATCTTTCCGCAGCCCATGGGAAGTATTCCGAGGGATTCGATGAGGAAAATGAGAAGGGCGACGATGAATACGATGTGGTTGCGGCTCTTGAAGAAGCCGAAAAGTATTTCGGTGACGAACGTTATGTCGGCTTCAATATGTTTGTGAAAGAATGGCGTTCAGAATATCTCCCAAAAAACATCACGCGACGTAAGCAATTCGTGCAGGAAATGATTGATGATGGACGAGTTGAAGCATACGAAGCCGATGACGGATGCAGAGCCATTAGAACAATTTGTGCCGATAGCTGATCGCTCTGAGTATCCATTAAGCTACTATGACATCGTGGAGTACATGCTCCACGGTGATTATAGTAAATATCAATTCAAGCGTCCACCTGAAGAGGTGAGTGTTATGGTGCATGATTATATGTGTCATGCTGAAAAAGCATCGGCAATATTCCATCCTGAATATGGATGGTTTGTAATCAAGGCACCATGTTCAGTTGTTGCATGGTGGAAGAAGACACACTTGATAGGAGATTGAGATGTTTGCTACAGAATATTTTGAAGACGAAACATGTGATGGTGAGGGATGTAATGACGAAGAATGCATTTCAACAAAAATTCATTTTGTAGGATTACTTGTAGAATATGATCATATTCTACCAACTGTTGAAATTAATCATAAGGGTGATATTTATTATAAATTAGCCAATGATGGAGGAGGTTTTAGCGAAGAAGAGAGTATAAGGACAGATATCGATGCTGCTCTTCTACGTCTTGAAAGAGAGTGCGCGGCAATAAAATCTTTCCACGGACAAATCAGAACAAAAGAACAAAGAAAAATCGTTGAGATTCTTGGTTTGAGGCACACTGGAAAGAAAATTGTGATTGAAAATAATAATGAATGCTACGGTTTACTATACAGTAAGAATGCTGAAGTTTGTAATCTTCATTGTGGATTAATGAAACAATGTATTCATAGTACAAAAATACTTCGAAAAAGAATAGAGAATGTTTTTCCAACTATGAGCAGAACAATCTTTAAGTTGATGAAGGAGATTATGGATAGCGATGAACGTTAAATTACCAATTAATCCATTAAACGAGGGAGAAGAGAAATTCTACACTGGTGTAGGATCTCGAGCTATAGATTTCGATATTGATTTTCTCATGAAGAGATGTGGATATGTATTAGCAAACCTTGGTTATATCCTTCGTTCTGGTGGAGCAGAAGGTTCTGATAAAGCTTTTGAAGACGGGTGTGACCAAATTGATGATAGTTTGAAAAGAATCTGGAGACCAAAACACGCAACACCAGAAGCGATTGAGATAGCAAAGCAGTATCATGGAAGATGGGATTTAGTAACTGAACATGCTGCGAAGCTTCATGGCAGAAACATTTTCCAAGTATTAGGAAGAAGTCTTGAGGTTCCAAGCGAGTTTGTATTGTGCTACACCCATGACGGTTGTACCAATCACAAAGATCGAACAGCTAAAACTGGTGGCACAGGAACAGCAATCAGTGTCGCAAGTGAACGAGGAATCCCAATATTCAATCTCAAATTAGCCAGACATAGAAAAATAGTAGAAGAGTGGTTGAGGAGGTTTAGATAATGTGGGTTTTATATGGGGTTTGTGCTTTCTCAGGTCATCCAGATGAAATTTCATCTTATGCTAAGTTCTCTTCTGAAGAATTAGCTAGAGAATATATCAAAAAATCATCTTTAAAGAAACCAACTAGATATACTGCTTTTAAAGCAAAAAGTCTTTTAGGTGGTTGTTGTGAAGCATATGTTGAATATGAAGACGAATTAGATATTGATCCTGTTTTTTGAAGAAAGGAAAAAATTTTTAAGACTAAAAGTTATGGGGGTATAGCTCAGCTGGTAGAGCACCGTCCCTTTAAGTCGGTGGTCCAGGGTTCAAACCCCTGTGCCCTCACCAAAACTGGTCTTGAAAAAATAATGGCTCATTGTAAATGGAAGTACATTTGTTCTCATGGAATAAACCATCATCAACCATGTGAGGAAAAGATGTCTAAAACAGAACAGACAGCAATTCGTATTTCTGAAGAATTGATAGCACGTATTGATCGTTATATAGAAAATAAACAAAAGGAAATACCATATAAAAAACTAACTCGTTCCGATGCAATTCGGATGTTGTTACATCAAGAATTGGAATTAAAAGAAAAAGATTATGTTTTGGAGTTAATTTCATCAAATGAAGAAGCGCTATCAGAACAACTAAATAAAAAAGCAGAAGAATTGGCAACTGAAAGTCCCAACGAACCCGTGATCGTGCCACCGAATAAATAATGAGTTTTTGTTACGGATGGCGTTGGATTGAGCCATTTTGTCCTAAACATTGTAGAGATTCAGAGAAGTGTAGAAAACTTACTGAAAAATTGAAGAATCAAAACAAAATGATACAATCGGCTAAACCTGAAAGGGGTGAAGCCGATGAACAACCAACTAGACAATGCAATTGCCGACAGAGTGATGATTGTCATTGCAGGGATGTTCGGAGCTGATCCTTCGATAGCTCAATCTCTGTTTGATTTTAGAGTCAATGTAGGCGACAACGATACATTCACCTCTGTAGTACCAACACATGAAATATTTGAAGTAAATGGCGAACCTTGTCGTTTCATTGGCTTGTTTCACATATTGAATGCAATGATGTCTCCTGTTCAAACTGAAAAACATAATGGATGTAGTCGCCTTTCTCTTATCCGTGACGAAAAAGGCATGAGGATAGTTAAAACAGAAGAGCTGGAGTAAACATGGCATCTTCAAAAAGCACAGGTAGTGCTGTTGACCATCCTTCTCATTATAACCAAGGTAAAATTGAAGTTATCGATTTTATTGAAGACCAGAATCTCGGTTTTCATGAAGGTAGTGCGGTAAAGTATATATGTAGGCATCTATTTAAAGGAAAGCCAGTTGAAGATTTAGAAAAAGCCATTTGGTATCTTCAGCGTCTTATCTCTCTGCATAAGGGAGGTGCGCGATGAAGGTTGACGAACTCGACTACACAGTTTTAACACCGGACGTTGATTTCGAACGTATGTTAACGTGTATCGAACGTGCTGGTAGAAATTGCTACAAATCAGAGGATAAGATCACTGATGAGAGCGCTAAGGCTTTCGTGGCTATGCTTATCAAGCGTGGTCATGAAGCAATGTTGGAACACGCACCTAACATTGGTACTTTATTTCATGTGCCACGAGGATTAACTCATGAATTCGTTAGACATCGTTTAGCTAGTTTCGGTCAAGAGAGCACTAGGTACTGCAACTACTCCAAGGGAAAGTTCGGTACTGAATTGACGTTGATTCCAATGATGGATGGTCTGACCTCGGTCCAGATAGAGCGTCGTAAGGACTTGTGGGAGGCCATTGAGCGTGTGTACCTGGCCGAGATTGACGAAGGCATCAAACCTCAACAAGCTCGTGACAACCTGCCTATTTGTCTAAAGTCGGACATCGTCATTACCACTAACGTCCGACATTGGCGCGAGATCTTTCGACAGCGGACGACGAAGTTTGCACATCCACAGATGCAGACAGTTATGAAGAAGTTATTGGCCGACTTCCGTAGCCGTGTGTCTGTGTTATTCGATGATGTTGGAACAGTTGATTAAGGGGCTGGTAGCTAAGCGGTAAAGCACGACGCTCATAACGTCGCGACGCGGGGGTTCGAATCCCTCTCAGCCCATCACACAACGATAAAAGGAGGATAAGATGGCACCCAAGAAGAAGACAATGACAGCAAGCGAACGAATGAAGAAGTATTGGAAGGATCGAAGGAGCGGAAAGATCAAGGCTCCGAAGAAAAAGAAGGCAACAGCCAAAAAGCCGATGACCAAGATGGAGATAGCTCGCCACATGGCCGATCTCCACGAGATGAAGCCTGGGGAGGCTCGAGACTTCATCGCTGATTTCGTGGAACTCGCTGTGAAGCAGGTGAAGAAGAATGGCTCCTTCACCATCCCAGGGCTCGTGAAGCTCGTGAAAAGGCGCACCAAGGCTCGTGATGGTCGCAATCCAGCCACAGGTGAGAAGATCCGTATCAAGGCTAAGACCGTGGCCAAGGCTCGTGTCCTAAAGAAGTTCAAGGATGAAGTGCTTGGATGATATGGTTCTCTCTCTTTGTGTTTTCTGTCCTATGCTATGTTATATGGGCAGCAATTCATGAATTGTCACATGTCTATATGGCTCACAAGCTTATAGGCATTACATATTGGGAAATTAATCTTATTCCAAAATTACCACAAGAAGCTAATTCTTTTCGAATACAGTTTGCATCCTGTTTCTACACACCGGGAAAGCTCCCAACCAAAAAACAACAAGCGGCAATTAGCATAGCACCGAGGATTCCTGATATTCTCGGTGCTATAGCTTTGCCATTTACTTGTTATACTTCAGAACCATTCTCTTATTTTCTTATGATATTTTTTGGTTCCGCTCTTATAGATTTGTTTGTTGGTTCACTTGGAATGTCTAAGAAATCTGATTTGCGAAAAGCATCTAATAAACTTGGATTATCTCCATGGTGGTTAAGAATTTTTGGATTCTTAACCATACTATGCTCTATAGGTCATCTGCTTAAAAATACAGGATGGATCATCAAATGAGAGAATGCCCTATCATCTGGTTGGAAAGTATCATTGGTGGTGGCAAAACAACATTGTTAGAATACTTGAGAACAATGTTGAACATCAGAGCTTTTGATGAACCATTTGAACAAAATCCTTATTTTGATGATTCGTATGAGAAGCCAGAACACTTTGCTGCATTAGCTCAATTGTGGTTCGCTTTAAAGAGAGGAGAGATACATGAGCTTGCTACAGCTGAAGCCTTATTTGGAACTCAATTCGATGCTGTAGTAATCGATAGAGGTTTGCCTGGTGATGAGGTTTTTGAAGCTGTACATCACAAGAGAGGAAACATTCAAGAAAGAGAACACGAACTATACAAATTGTTTTATAACAATATTTTTAATAGACCGAAAGCATCTGCATTACTTATTTATTTAGATGTATATCCAGAAGAAGCAATGCAACGCATTAAAAATAGAGGTAGAGAAGCAGAGAAGGCAATTGATTTAGATTATTTGGTTGAAGTGAGAAACGAACATTATGATTTAATGGTTCGCATTGAGAATGGAAAACATGCGTGGTCTGGTAAAACTAAAATAGTCAGAATTCCCTGGAACAGTCGTAATCAAAATCCAGAGATAGTTGTCGCAGCTATACTCAAAGAGTATCCTCATATAAGAAGAAGAGATGCCACACAATCCTGAAAAATATATGGCCAATAGATATAGACGCGGTACACCTGAATATCTGTGGCGCAAATGGTATCAAAAGTTTTGGAAGGCATATCCAAGATACGCACAAGATCCAAGAGGAGAGCCGCCATCATTCATGCGGGATGAATTTATTAGAGATGTGATGGCTATGGTAGAACGAGAGCTAGCGAAGATAGCTCCAGAGAAGACAATTCTCAAAGACGAATAAGTATAAACAAGAAAGACAACGATATGCGGAGAAGAAGATGTCTGAAGAAACTAAAAGAGAAGAGCATTTGATCAGTGAACTACATGTTAGAAATTATATGTTACTTGAATTTCGAAAACTAAATCTGCATTTAAAAAGAATTGAACATCATCTTGAGAGGATTGCTATTCCTCCTGCTACACTTGATTATCAAGATCCTGATGCTGTGAAGAAAGCAACTAAGACTATTTCTGGTACTAGAAAAGTATCATCTGGTCAGGTAGATCAAGGTTAGTCTGTTCTCGGATATCTCTTCACGCCAAATTCATCGACTACGCAGACTTGTTTTCCTAGTGCCAAATATCTATCAATGGTAGAAAGCCATTGATATCCATTACTATCTTTTCTAGCGAAAATGAGTAGCGAACGTGTTTTCTCTGCCATTGAATCAAATTTTGTAAACTTTATTTCTTTCTCAGTGTATTTCTCCATTATTTTTCGATACGGTGTGGTTCCGATCTCAGTAGTTACTCTGAATTTCCAGTTGGTAGCTTTCAATTGTTTCATGATTGATTTGAATATTTTTTGACCTTTATTTTCAGCTTCTAATCCATCTTTCAAAAGAAGTGGTATTTGGTCTCCTGGTTTTACAGAATTAGGTTGACCACGATAATCAGAATCAATAATTATCATCATAGTGCGATTTGCTTCAGCACCACGCAGAAAGATATCGTTGACGGAAGATTGTGGACTAGGTCGCATAAAACGAATTTGTTTCTTCTTCATTGTGTGACAAGCCCCTTACGATATCTTTTTTCACCAGAGAGCTTGGAGAGAACTTGTTCTCTTAGACCACTAAGTTTTATGCTTACATGTACCCAACCACTATTAGGGCGTCCAGCTGTGTGGTATTCAAGAATCAATTGATCAAAGAAGATGTTGTTATCAATCCATTGAGCAAGTTTAAGATTTGAGACACCGTAGATTTCGATATCACCTGCTTCACCTTTTCGATGTTGACTTCTTCTGCTACTGCCAGGTGTTGCATTATTTAGTTTAGGACCACGATATCCACTGTTGACGTGAACCGGTTTTTTGAAGTGGTCTCTAATTGGTTGAAGTACATTTTGGCAGAGTAGAGTGAGAGCTTCGATGACTTTGAAGCTTGTTGGTGTATTGTCGATACCAAGTCTTTGAGCAATAGAAGATCTTATCATTTCTCTGAGAGTAAAGTTTTTACTGAGTCTCATATCAAGATCGACCACGAATTTCTTTGCCATCTTTTACTCCTGTTCTAGAATAAGAAAACGATAGATTGTTTGGCATCCACCGCAAATCATTCTAGCTTCTGCAAACAGAGGTTCATTCTCTGCTTTGTGAAGGTTAGTCATACTGAGTGTGCGACCACATTTGCATGTACCTATAGCAGAGAATTCACTTCGATCTTGAATGAGCCGAAGTGGTATAATTTTTTCTTCATCTGATTTTGGTTTGCTTTTCATCATTCTCCTAATTCACATAACGTAGTCATATTGTTTTTATGTTCATAGATACTTCTAAATTCTAACGCCATCAAAAGATCGAGCAACTTTTTAGGTTTTTGTCTTGGTGTTTCTAGAGGTATTAATTCTAAGTCTAATTTCAGTGTAATAATACCAAGAAACATTCTTGCTATTTCCATACCTTCTTCTAGTTTCTTTTTTACGTTTTCAGTTAGAGCCATTGTATGGATTTCACTTTCAATTTCTTTCAGTGTTGGAGAATCAACTTGACTGAAGATGTCTGCTGCTGTTTGCGGACCAATGCCTTTGATGCCTGGAATATGGTCTGTAGAATCTCCCACAATTGCCAAGAAGTGAGGGTAAAATTTTGGGTGGAAGCCAAAACGCACTTTCTTGTATTCGTATTCTCTGATGAATTTTTTCTTGGTCCACCATCTGCTCTCTCCAGATCTTCGTTGGAGCACTCTCACCTTTTTCATGCGGAGCATTTGCAGGAAGTCATGATCGTTGGAGTAGATGACGAACTGCTCCCATTCATTCTTGTGTTGCGCAATGTAGCTCGAGATCAAATCGTCCGCTTCTTCACCCTTCACTCGGTATTGTTCTATTCCAATTAGCTTCATTAACTTTCTACATGTTTTTAAGGAATTTTTTATGTCTTTATACTTCATCTTTGTATTGAGTTTTCTATTGGCTTTGTAATCTGGAAATATTTTCTTTTTTCTATCAGAACCACCATCCCAAAAAACTACAATTTTATCAAAAGTTTTTTCTTCGGTAATACTTATAAGTCCTTTCAAGAACCCAAAAGCCATTCCAGTGAAGACCACTTTTCCATTGAGCTTGGTGGTCAGAGTCTCATGAGAAAAGAGACTCCTGAATGCTAGAGCATTCCCATCAACAAGTACAACTCTATGCATAATCTTTGCCTCTTTTTGACTTCAGGAACGTTTTTGTATAGTATGTTGTTTCACTACATATATACTACAAACCTACCTTGCGATGAGTTCTTTTTTCATATAGAATTTATTCATAGGAGTATTCCAAATGTTCAAGAAACGACGCAACGCATTTCGCAAAAGACGAGCCGTTTATCTTCTAGTTGCATGTCAACTTGATGAGAAGACCGTTGCACGAGAATTAAGCGTCAAAGAGAGCACTGTTCGTAAGTGGATGAAACAACCTGACTTTGCTGCCGAACTTGAGAAGGCTATGCAAAGGATAGAAGGCATTGATGCAAAGTGGCGTGCAAAACAGAATAAAATTCTATCTGGCAGGTTATATGAAGAGGCACACAATAGAATAGCGAACACTCGTGAATTAAGAGATATTCCATTGACTACATTAATCAGCAAGATAAGAGAAGTGAACAATGAAATCAGAGTTGATACTCCTGGTGATGCTACATCTCGAGGCGAAATGACACACAAGCATGAGCTACAAGATGCTCTGCTTGAACGATACAAGGAAGCACAGAAGCAACAACCGCGTCTCAGTTTGGTTGAAATGCCATCTGGAGATGAACCAAAGAAAGAGGGTACAAATGAGTGACGAAGAAAAAAAAGAAGGCATCTCAACAAGGATCTTTAGCAGAAAGAAGAAAGAATCTCCTGAAGAAGAAAAAGCCAAGGTGATGGAAGAGCCAGAGGCCATGAAGCTCGAGGAGACGGCTCCTGAGCCACCGCCACCAGCAGTTTCCAAGGCACCAGCAAAGAAGTCAAAGCTCGCTGGTCATCCGGTTGCGCGCAGAAAGCATCGAACTGTGCTTTCTCAGAAGCCAAAAGAAGCACATAAATATCTGCAAACGAAGTAACGGTTTTTGGTGCTTCATGTTATCAATTAGTTCCGACATAAAAAATAGTATAGGATCTCACTTTGATGAAGTTGTTGAATCAAAGAAAAAAGAACTGAAAAAATCGAAGAGTAAAAAACTTAAATTAGTTGAAGAAAAACCTAAGCGCTTTCCACGACCAGTAAAACGCTTTCCCAAACCAGAAGGATGGACTCCACCTAGTTATCGAATAATCGTCAAGAAAGAACTTGATGAGGAAACGATGAATAGGTGGATGTCTACTCCTCCGGGATGGCTTGCTGCATTAACTGAAGATGCAGAAGGTGATCCGACTGAGTTTTATGATTATCAAAATGAACATTTGCTCGACCAATCAATTTTCAAAGGTGTAGATAAAGCCAGACAAACTGGTTTCAGTTATGGCAAAGCTGGAGAAGCTTTAGCTAAAAGCCATTTGAAGTTGGTTCAGACAACGATTTTTATTTCAAAAGACAAAGAAGAAGCAAATGAAAAAATTTACTTTGCAAAATATCTATATTATTCAATGCCAACAGAGTATCAAAGAAAAATTGTTGTTGAAAACAAGCAATCATTAGAGTTCGAATACAAGAATAGACGCACAAGAATTCTTAGTTTTGCTCAACGTCAACCTCGTGGTAAAGGCAATAACACAGATATTCTTCTTGACGAGTTCGCTCATATGATATGGGCGAATGAAATTTATACAGCTGCCGTTCCTGTTATTACCAGAGGTTCAGGAACAATTACTGTTGGTTCTACTCCACTTGGTAAGGGAACACTTCATTATGAAATCATGAATAATAAGGAAGGTTTTCCCTATTATTCACGTATACAAATTCCTTGGTGGTATTGTCCAATTCTTTGTACCAACGTTGAAGATGCCAGAAAACTCGCTCCTTTCATGGAAACAAAGGAGCGAGTTGATATATTTGGTACGCAAAAATTGAAAATGATTTATAAATCAATGATTGATGAAGAAGATTTTCAACAGGAATATGAACTTCATACAGCTGATGAAAGTTATTCTTATTATCCATTAGACCTGATTCGTTCTTGTGCATTCGAAGATGAGAAGAGTCAGATACTCGAAAACAATATCGATCCAGATGAGATTCCTGTAGGCTTCGCTCCAGTCAAAGGTGAGAGTGGTTTAGTGATGCCTGATACCATCATGAACCACTACAAGGATGAACATATCAATTGGTATTGCGATACAAATTCATTCCATGATGAAAATACTATTATGGATGGCATTGAAGAAATGACAGATAAACTTCTGTTAGCAATGCAGATTGAAGGCTTTGGAAGAAATCTTCTTCTTGGAATGGATATTGGACGAAAGAGAGATAGTTCAGAGATTAGCATACTTGAAGAACATGATTTAGATTTATATAACCTTCATATCGAAAGAATGATGATAGAGCTGATTCACATACCATATAGAATCCAAAAAGAAGCAATCAGGCTACTGATTAAAAAACTTCCAATTGTCAAGGCCACTATCGATGGGACAGAAGGTTCGCATGGTGCGGACATAGCTGAGACATTGACTTACGAATTTCCACAAGTTATTGAATCGATGAATTTTACTCCTGAATCAAAAGCACGTATGGCTAAGAATTTCCGCTTCAGATTGGAAGACAGAACAGTTGCTTTGTTGAATGATTCTAAGTCGATAAAGCAAATTCACAGCATTAAAAAGATTGTCACTGAAGCATCAAATGTAAAATTTGGTGCTGAAAAATCCAAGAAACATCATGGTGATAAATTCTGGTCTAAAGCATTAGCTAGTATTGGTGGTAATGAATATGATAGAAACAACATTATACAATCAGGAAAAATAATTGGTATTGGCGATAGCAGAAACTTTGCATCAAATTTGCATAATGGCGACTCAATCATTAGAATAGCTGACAATTCAATGACACCCAATATGCAATTAGTGAAAAGTAGAATCCACAAAGACGATTTGCTCAGCGAAAGAGACGCTTATCAAGGCGAATTCTTTGACGCTGTTCCACATAAGTTCTAGAGGTTAGTGATGCAGCAAGCTCACGTTTTGAGAACGCCGTTCCCTAGCGAAACTGAGATAGCATCGCTTCCTCCGATTGCGAAAAATATTCTTGGAATGTTCGAAGGTCAGGTAGAAATGTCTGACTACAAAGAATTAGCAAATGGATTGGTTGATGCAAACAATGGTAGAGAACCAAATTTTGGTGAAGCAAAAGTTAAATATCGTAACCCTGATTTATTAAGGACTGCGAAAAAAGAAGCAGGAATTGGTGAATATAATCCTGATAGAATACCAGTTTCTACTTATGAAAAAATGAGGTTAGATCCTCAAATTGCTCTTGCTACTGCACTCATAGAACTTCCTATTCTGGCTCAAAATTACAGAATCGAATGTGCCAATCCGAAGATAGCTGCTGTTGTAGATGCTTGTCTTCGTCCTATTTACAAGAAACTTCTCAAATCAATGCTTCGCGCAGTTCAGTTTGGTTTTGCAACTGGTGAGAAAGTTTGGGAAAAAGTCAAATTAAGAATCGATCAAGAAGGCGATGATGGTAAGAATGCTACTATTTATAATCGTTATACTGTTGTTCTTAAAAAGGTTAAGTTTATTCATCCAAAATCAGTTAGAATTATTAGAGATGAAAAGTCGGAAGATATTGAGTATGTTACGCAAACCCAAGACTATTATGATTTTAAAGGAAAAAGAGTTCCGAAAGTCCATATCAAAGATATGGTTTGGTTTGCGTTAGACGATGAATATGGAAATTTCTTTGGAAGTGCTCGTTATAAAAACGTATATCAAGCGTGGTACTGGTATCAAATAGTTGTTCAATTTATGCTGCGCTATCTTGAGCGTCGTGGCGCTCCAGCAGCAGTTGGTAAAGCACCATTTGGTTCTACAACAAAAGCAGATGGTGAAAAGGTTTCAAATATTGATGTGATTTTGGAGGCAGCATACGCTCTTGTTTCAAATTCTGCTGTTGCCATCCCATCACAATATGATAAAAATGGTAACGAATTATGGAAACTCGAGCTTGTTGAAGACGAACAACGTGGCGAACTCTTTCTTGAAGTTCTTCGTTATTTCAATATCTTAAAGCTTCGTGGTCTCTTTGTTCCAGACAAGGTTGGGACAGCTGAAGGTGCGTCAACGAATGCTACTACTGAAGGGCACACTGACGTTCATCTTTTAGAAGAAGAGGCTTTAACTCAGTTCCTTGAGAGTTGTTTAAACACACAAGTTATTCCTGATATTGTTCAAAACAATTTCCCTCCAAGTAAAATAGTTCCTTGTACTATCAAGATTGAAAGACTCAATCATAGCAAGCGCGCACTTATGAAGGACGTGCTAACTAGAATGCTTATGGTCTATTCAGGAGCCATGCGTGATGGTAATTGGCCAAATTGGTTGCCATCAGTGAAAGAGATTGCAAAATTCCTTGAGGTTCCTGGTTCTGAATCAACAACACAATTCTTGCCATTGAATATCAATGATGGTAATAATGATAATCCAGATGCATCATCTGATGATGATTCTTCAGATGATACGCCTTCAGATAAAAAAGATAAGATAGATAAAAACAACAAAGATGCGACTCCCCGGAAGGATCGTACTCGTCGTGATAGGCGTTCAAAAGAGCGCGCCTGAACATAGGAGTCCAAGATGCAAACTAAGCTTGAAAAACGTATTCAAGACCTTCTTAAAGACCCAAAGTTCAGGCCAAATCAAAAGAAGAAAACACGCGAGATGTCTGCTTTGGCTATTTGCCAAGCGTCTCAGAATAAAAAGAAAAACTCTGAAGCAGACATTTTCTCTACTTTATATGATCTACCAGAGAGCATTGCTATTTCCATCAACGAAGATGGAATGATTGAACTTTCTGAAATCGAAGATATTGAAGATCAGGTTTTTGAAGAAACTAATGATGAATCTGGATACGATTTATTCTTTGATGAAAATGGCATGGAAGACGAAAGCATGAATGGGTTTTTGATCCTTAGTGAAATCAGTCTAACTGAAAAGAAAAAGAAGAAGAGCGAAGATAGCGACGATGATGACGATGATGACGATGATGATGATGATAGCTACAAAGCTGCTATTTCTCAATTAGAACTTCTTCGTTCTGGTACTTGGGCACATCCATGGTATGGAAAAATTGTTTTTGATAAGAAATATTTCGTAAGTTGTATTCAGAATTTTGCCAATAATATCCTTCATCGCGACATCTCCTTTGATGCTCAACATATGCCATGGTTTGGCGCAGTCGCTTGGGTGACTAAGCTGAGCATGAGTTTGAGAAAATTCTTCGATGGCAAACGTCGTTGGGTGCTGAAAGCTGAAGCTGAGTTCACAGAAGATGGAGAGAAAATGATCCGCCAAAAGCGGTTCAAATATTTCTCTTCTGAAGTTCACGATAATTATCGCGAACAAGAGATGGGTAAAGACGAAGACGAAAATAAACTCAAAGAATACGGTCCCACTTTGATGGGGGGTGGCGTCACCAATCGCCCTTACATCTCGGGAATGTTGGCAGTACAGCTCAGTGAGGATGGTTTGGGTTTCAGGAGTGTCAAGCCCGTCACGAATGGTCCCCCAACCAAAACCTTTACTGAAGTAGCAGTTGGTGACGAGGAGGTAAGCGAAGAAGAAATTGAAAAAATTGTTACCAAACTGGACGAAATTATAAAAGAAAAGAAAATAGATCTAGCAGAGACAACAGCTCGACCGCCTGAAAGTACGCTTCCTGATACATCATTTGCCCTGATAAAAGAAGACAAGACAGGGAATGTGGTGAAGCGTGCGTTGTCTCACCACAAACCTGATGTCAAGTCAAATGCAGAGGACAGCTCTGTGGACATTAGGGCTCTCAGGAAGGCTTTGGCGCAGTGGAATCATGTCAAGGGGTTTACCCCTGCTGAAATCGTCAAGGCAAAGGAACACCTTCTAGCTCATGCTAGTGAGGTGTTGAAGTCCCAAGAGGCTGCGCCAGCAGCAAAACCAGCAACACAAGAAGGAGTCGATAGCATGGACTTCGAGCAGATGATCAAAGATGTCCAGACGAAGCTCGACGCCTTGGACGACAAGGACTCCGAAATCGCCAAGGCATACTCCGAGCAGATTACCACCATCAAGGCTACCCAGCAAAAGGCAGAGGAAACTGCGAAAGAGTTCGCAGATGACCAGGGAAAGAAATTTGCTGAGCAGCAGAAGAAGATCGAAGAGCAGAACGAAGCTCTCGAGAACCAGAAGAAGAAGTTCGATGAGATGGAATCTCGTTGGGCTGTCGCAGATGAGGAGCGTCGTCAGGCGCAAATCAGTCTCTTCTGTGAGTCTCTTGAGAAAGAAGATCACCTTCCAGCGACTATCGAAGTCGTGAAGAGGTACATGTTTGCGGACGTGGGCAGCTTCACGATGGAGTTCAGTGAAGGCGAAGGCGAAGAGAAGAAGGAAGTCAAGGTTAACCTTGAAAAGATGTTCAAGGAAATCCTGGATTCCATTCCGAAAGAGCGTCGCGCCAAGCTGAGTGAGAATCTGAGAGGCGAAGGTGATGACACTCCTGTTGTCGCCGCCAAGACAGAAGTCAATCTCTCGGATGAAGAGAAGCCGGTCAACATCGACGATCCCAAACGTCGTGCCCGTGCTCTTTCCAGAGCTGGCTACAAGGTGAAAGAAGCAGGCGACATTCAGTAAGTAGGAGACCTGGCTTATTGAGTGTTTTCTGTTGAAGAGAAGAAAAAGAAACTCGGAGGAACGAGATGAGTGACCAGATTGGATACCACGGGTACGATGGCACGGGTCTCAGTGAGGAGATCCTTGCTTCGAAAGAAAACCTCGTCGAGCAGTCTGTGACTATCGACGCTTCCTGTCGTGACACTCAGCACGATGTTACGACAGATCTTCGTCGTGGTTTGGTTCTGTGGCCTGACCCGACAGTGGCAGATCGCTACACGCAGTTCGATGCTGCTGCCAAGACAGCCCTCGCTGGTGCTGAAGCTGTGGTTCTCGCTGTGCCGCTGGACATCAGTGGTAGTGTGGATCTTGTGGCAAAGGTCTACTACGGTGGTGTCTTCAAGCCAGACAAGCTGGTGGATGACAGCGGTTATGGCCTGACCCACTTCGATGCAACCGAGCGTGCTAAGGCACAGCGCATCATCATCAAGAATGAGTAGTGTGGTTTGGAGGAGACACACTCTTTCTTGAAAGGAAAGTTCTGAAAAGGAGTAAGAAATGGATGATCTGAGAAACCACGAACTCCTCCAGCCAGCGCATATCTCCAAGCTGCTGGATGAGATCATTCCTGACGACAGTCAGTATTACATGACGACTATCATTCCGTTAGTCACTCAGGATACTGACGAAGTGATCGTGGATGTGCGCGACAATATCGGTGGCATGACTCAGGCAGTGGCCCAGGGTGCTGAGTCGCCGATGGTTGAGTTCCGGGGACAGAGCCAGTTCAAGTTCACCCCGGCGCATTTCCGTGAGAAGACAGTGTTGAGTGAGCGCGATCTCAAAGTGATCCGCAAGATCGGTACTGCTTCTGAGTTAGCCAAGGCTGAAGATCGTGTGGCCGAGGTCGTTGGTGGTCTGCGTATGCGCCTCGAGACAAGGATCGAGTGGTGCAAATGGCAGATGGTCTTCGGTACTCTCGACATCGATCAAACCGATGTGCAGTTCTCGGTGGATTACGGTATTCCAGCGGACTACACGCCAACACTCGCTGGTGTTGACAAATGGGATGCGCTGGCAACAGCTGATCCTGTTGATGACATCATTGAGTGGGCGTACCTGTTCAGGGATGAGGGAATCGATCCTGAGTACCTGCTCTTTACTCGTGCGGTCGAGAAGCTTCTGCTTCAGAACACAACACTGCGTGAGTTGGCCGAGGCACACTACACCAATACCGGCAAAGCCGAGATGAACACGGCTCGCCTCAACGAGATGCTGAAAACCTTCGCGGGTTATGCATACAAGGTGTACGACAAGGGTTACTTCTTCAAGATGAAGTTAGAAACTCCTGTCACACCAGCGAGCACAAGCTTCATCGTCAGCGAGAACCCTGGTGTCAATACTGGTGATGAGGTGACGTTGATCCACAAGAGTGGTTCGCGTCTTCCTGGTGGAAAAGTGAAAGTCACGGTCACGCCGACCGGTCTTTCCTTTGCGCACGCTGCTATCGGTGGAACCGTGACCTTCCCGGCCGGTTCTACCGTTCGCATCAAGAAACGCTTCATCCCTGACAACCTAGCGTTGCTCATGGGTGCGGTGCCTCCTGGGACCACAGGTGGTACGGACTTCGCAGAGTTCGTTTCAACTCCAAGTCCCTACAATGGTGGCATCATGAATGCGCAGCCTGGTCCGTTCGGGAAGGTTGTTGTGGATGATGATGGCGATCCTCCTAAGGTGTCGGTCATTGCCGGTATCTCGGGGCTTCCTGTTCTGTATCATCCGACCTGCAACCTGATCGCTACTGTCTACTAGCGTAGACGTGATGAATGTTTTTCAAGGCTGGGGTATGGGAAACTGTACCCCACCTTGAAAAGCTTCTTCATAAAATAAAAAACAACAGAAACGATAGGAGAAAACGATGGCAAAGAAAGTTCTTAGTGATTTCACTGTTGAGTGCCATCTCAATGGTTGGCATTGCAAAAACAAGTCAAGTGCTACCAAGATGGTTGGTGGCAATGTCAAGATTCTGCGAAGTGGTCAGAAGTTCAGGGGTGACGAAATCATAGAACGCATGGTTGTCGCCCTTGAGCCACCAGCTGATACTTTCAGAGATAAAGCTACTGGCAAAATGACAGAAGTTCTGTCTCTTGTTGGTGGTTCTGCCAAAGATCTTCGCGTTGCTTTCGAAGATAGGCAGAAGGAACTTGAGTCTGTCAGTGAAGCATCGGTTGTCAAACCTGAGCCGACTCCTGATCCAGAAGATGATGAAGAAGAAAAGAAAGAGAAATCGAAAGAGCCCAAGCGTAATCCACGCCCCCCACAGTAAGAGATATCAACAATTTCAGTTGAGAGGGGCACAAGATGAGTAGAGACATAAAAGAAGAAGTCGTCAAAGCTGAATATTGGCTTGACGGAATCGATCCTGAGCTTCACGACAAAGCTCAGAACGATCCAGATTATTTGTTTCGAACACAAGAAAAAAAGATTGCAATATTTCTCAAAGCCAGAGGATTTCCTGTTCGTGGCTTAGAGAAAAAGCAGTTGAGAATTGCCGGTGGTCAGAATAAGAAGATTCTTACATTCTGTTTTGACCATACCGTGCAAAGAGCTAGATTAGAATATTACAATGACAATAATCCTGAGTCGTACAACGTGAATGCCAAATCCATTCTCGATGCGCAACAGGACATCACTTCAATGATTGTGAATTTTTAGGAGGGAAAGATGGAAGAAGCAACAAAACTCGTTTCACTTAATGACTTAATCACATTGAGTAATCTTGTGTTGATTATTGCGATCCAAGTTGTACTTGGTGCTGTTAAGGTCACACTCGAAAAACTGAAGCTTTTGAAAAAGCTTCCAGTGGAAATACTTCTTCCATATGCTCCAATGCTCATGGGCATGGCAGCGGCTTTTATTCCTGGTGTCATTGATGCAGCTAACTTAGGCACCAAGATTGTTTTTGGTGTTGCGATTGGTGGCATTAGTGGTCAGATTTGGAAAGCTGTTTGGAAGAATAGTGGCGATCTTCTTGATGGTAAACTTGGAGAAAAATAATGAGTTTCAAATTAATCATAAGTTGGTTTAAAACTAACGCAGTAAAAATATTACTTCTATTACTGCTTTTTGTTGTGCTTATTTTGATAGCACTCACGTTTTGGTTCAAGCTGCGTGGGTTTAAGATAACGGACTTGCTTCTTCGTTTGCAGGTGGCCAATGCTAAGAATGAGGTAAACCACCTGCAAACGAAGAAGACACTATTAGAAGCTAAAGAAACAATTAAGATAAATGATATTAGAGAAATTGAAAAAGAAATCAAAGAAGAAAAGAAGAAAGTAGAAGCAGGAAAGATGAAGATTGAAGGGATGACAAACGATGAGATTATTGCTCGTTTTACTGAGCTTGGCTTTTAGCGTAAACGCTATAGCAGTTCCAGAGAAGTGTGAAACTGCCGATGGCAGGGAGATGATTTGCTTTGATGTCGATAAAGCAAAAGAACTTTTGAAGATTGTTGACATTGAAGTTCCATCTTTAAAAAGAACAGTTGCAAAACAACAAACACAAATTGATGCACAAAAAGAGTTAATGAAAATTAAAGATGAAAAGTTCAAAGTACAAGAAGATATAACAAATAAATGGAAAGAAAATTTTGAAAATCTTTCTACTCAAATGGCCGCAATGAATGATGATGAACGAATAGAAGCGTATATTGATGTTGGAATCTTTTTATTAGGTACGTTGGTTGGCGGTGGCATAATGTATACGTCTTCGTTGCTGGTGTCTAACACCATTAACTAGGAGAAGAAGATGGCACAACAAGACCTTGGCTCTCTCAGAGATAGAGCACAATTATATTCTGGTCAGATAAATAGTGAATCTCTTAGTGTTGAACGTAGCACTGGTTTGGTTCCAACTTCTGGCTTTAGACGCGCAGATATATTTGTTGATTTTACAAGAAGTGTTGTTGATGAAATTAGAATTCAACACAAATCTACTGATTATATTGAACAAGTAAAAGACGAATCTGCTCTTCCTGTTTTTGAGTTGAAAGACTTACAATACAAAAAAACAATTACAGAAAATAAGAAATTCAAATTTTCTATTGATTTGAATTCTGAATACACAGAGCTTATCTTCAATGCATTAAGTGCTGCTGTTGAAAGTGTTGTTTTTTCTGGTAGTGGTCTTGATGATGCATCGTCAAGCGGAATATTTACTGGTTCTGATCCAGTGGAATATCTTGTTGAGATTGATGGAACAGGTACACCAGATACTTTCCGTTGGTCAAAAGATGGTGGTTCTACTTGGGCGGTAAGTACAGTCGCTATCACAGGTGCGCCACAATTGCTTGATGATGGTGTGTCTATTGCATTCGCCGCAACCACAGGTCACACTAACGGAGACCAGTGGACCATCAGAGCAGGTTACGGTAGCTCAGGCGATCTTATCACAGTGGATGTTTCACTGAGATAATTGAGCATCGTAAAATTGGAGGCTGTGATGACCTGTGATGCACAACAAATTTTAGAATACAAGGTTAACGATACACAGCCTTCTATTGCGTGTACTTACAAAGAAATAGATTCAGTTACAGGAGAAAGAACTCCTATTGATATTACTGGATACACTTTTAGATTAGATATTGGTTATGAAGTTCCAAATAGTGTTACAGGAAGTATTGTTGGTGCTCCAGTAAATGGAGAATTTATTTTTGAATTTACAATTGGAGCAAGCGAAGTTGATGAAGTTGGAAAACCACTCACAGAAATTGTTATTTGGGATAATCTTGGAAATCAAGTCACATATGACTTTGTGAAATTCAATGTGAAGTCAAGGATTGTTCCATGACAGTTGAGCTGATCATAGGTGGCAATCAAGTTGAGGTCGTCAAAGGCAGTGTGGGTTCTGAACTCATTGCTGGTGATAACGAAGTCGTTATCGAGAGATCTGTTGTTCACGTTGAGATAACCAAAGGTGAGCATGAAGTTCTTCTAGTAGAGCCAGAGATTGGTTCAGAACAATTAGACTTAAATATTGAACAAGTAACTCCACAAGTAAATATTGAACAAACAGAAGTAGATTTAGATATTGTTAGAGATGGAATTGAAGTTGAGATAGTAACATCAGAACAACTTGTTGAAGTTCTTCAGGGTGATGTTGATATAGAGATTGTAGCTCAACCATCAATAATTCATGTCAACCCAGAAGCATTACCAGAAGAAGCTTTTTGTTCTGCGTTAGAAATTGTAGGAGATTGTGTTTATATATATGATGATAAAGTTACAGGAAAACCAGTTGTTAGAAAATGCGATATATTTGATTTAACAAAGATGCCTGCTATTGCAATTATAACTGAGAAAATTACAACTACAGAATGTAAGATAAAAAAGATTGGAGAAGTAGATGGGTTTGGCAGTTTCACTTCAGGAGGAATGGTGGTGGTTGGCTCGAGTGGACAGCCTGTGCATCCACCAGCGTTACCTGATCCAACGATTACACCGTACTACGTGCAGGTATTAGGTGTTGCATCTAATCCTGACACGCTTTTGCTGCACATAGATATGACTATGTGTCAACGTATAAGATAACAGGAGAAAAAGATGAAGAAGGAAGAGAAGAAAGCGCAACCTGACAATGTGGTCGAAATGAAGGATAATGGAGAGACAGATAAAAGAAAAGAAGAAGAAAAGGGAGCGGTTGATCTTCCGCATCTTAATGAAGAAGAGCTTCAACAGTTTAAGCTCTTTGATGCTGAGATGACGAAAAGAATGCTGCTTGTTGGCAATACTACTTTGGCTATGAAACTAGAAGAAGCGCAACATCAAAATAAAGTAAGTCAATTAATGACAATGAGAAATCAACAACAAGAAGACTCAGAACAATATCAGAGAAAATATGAAGAATTTAACAAAGGTTTGACAGGAAAATATCGTATAAGGCCAGATGTGAAGATAAGCATTGATACAGAAACAGGGGTAATACGAGAGTTACCATAAGTTCTCAAGGAGATAGAAAATGGCTGAAGTTGTTCCAGTTTATCACCTTCTCAGCGGCAACTACGCTGCTCTCCAAGGCGTAGATCCAGCAGTCGATACTGTCACGTTCAAGGGTCTCACCATGAACGGTGTTGTCGCTATGGACAGCACTGGTGGTGGCACACCAAATAAAATAACTGGTTTGGCTTCTGCTACAGCAGATGAAGATGCCTTAGCTTATGGTCAGACAGGTGCAGACCTTAATGGTTTGAATCTGACAGCTAACTTGACCATGAATTCCCAGAAGATTACTGGTCTTGATCCAGGTACAGCTGGTACTGATGGTGTCAATAAGAACCAGTTAGACAGCGTAGCAGCTGGTGTTGCCTGGAAACACGCAGTTCAAGTTCTCAGAATGGTCAATGATGCATTGGCTACTTCACCAACGCTTACTGCTGGTGACGCAGGCAAAGCCTATGTCGTTGCTGGTACTGGTGGTGATTGGTCTACATTCACAATCGGTGACATCGTAGAGTGGGATGGTTCTGCTTGGAATCTCGTTCTAGCTGGTTCCGGTGCTGAGCCGCCAGACGGAACGTATGTTATCATCGTTGAAACCAGTGCAGCTGGTTCATTCGCTGGTCAAGAGAATGAAGTTGCTGTCTACAACGCCACCACCAACACATGGGCATTTACTCCAGCATCAGATGGTGATGGACGTACTGTTGCTGGCGAAAACAGTGTTTACGAAAACCTCGGTTACGTCTGGGATGCGACTCCAGGCGAATGGGTCATGTTCAATGGCCCTGGTCAAATCGTAGCTGGCGCTGGTCTAACAAAGACCTTCAATCAGCTTGATGCAAATGTCAAAGATGGTATTCAGATTGATGCTGATGCTATCACACTTCTTCTTGCTGCAACTCCAGGTCTCCAACTTACTGGTACATCACCAGCGAAAGTTCTTTCGGTTCTTCCTGATGGAGCTAAGGGCGTTGAAGTTGGCGCAAGCGGTGTAGCGGTAATAGTTGAGTCAGATGGTGCTATTGAATTCGATGGCACGAACGGTGGGTTGGAAATTAACCTCGAAGCATCCAATCCTACATTGGATATTGTTTCGAATGAACTTGGTGTTAAGTATAGCGCCACAGCAGGCGGTCTTACTCAAGACTCTACTGGTTTGAAAGTCAAGGTTGACGGTACAACCATCACAATCAATGGCTCTGGTCAATTGGTTGGAGCATCAGCAGATGGTGATCGCATTGCTGATGATTATGTGGTCAGTGAAAACATTTCAGCTGGTGATCCGGTTTACTGGAGCACAACAGCAAATCAAGTTGCTCAAGGTGATGCAGCACAAGCTTTGTGGCCGAGCCATGCACAAATCTTTGGTGTTGCAGAAGATGCAGCTACAACTGGCAATTCGTCAACTATCGTTAGTAGAGGACCGTGTCTCGGTGTTCTTTCAAGCGCGACTCCTGGCGATATTTATTGGATGGCAGTCGGAGGTGGAATCACCACTACCATTCCTTCAACGAACAATGCTCTCATCCGTGCAGGGTGGGCAAAGAACGCAGATGATCTCTTTGTGTCCATAGCCGACTACGGTCGTCGCGGATACTAAGGTTTTGGTAGAGGGTAAGGGATAAGAAATGCCATTAACACCCGACGACTACGATGTAGTTCAGGTCGTTAAACAAGAATGGCCTAATCTCGGCGGGAAACCTGGCCCACTTATCCCTTACTCTCTTCCTATTGAACCTCTTGAAGATGGAATTGAAGCAGGAGCATTATTTGTAGTTGAAGTTGGAAGAAGAAATAAAAATGTAGCTATTTGGGCCAATCAAGGAAAGATGATTTTTAAAGATATTGAGAACCCAGGTGTTGGTGGAATTGGATATACACTTACGCAGATTCTTACCGCAATTCTTGGACAAGTAAGAGTCAGCGCTAATGACACTATTGCTGGTTATCTAAATGGCAAACTTATAGCTGGTACAGGAGTAAATCTCAATGAGCTGAATGACGGTGGTAATGAGGCGTTAGAGATTTCAGCTGAGTTTTCTGAGATCTTTTCGGTTGATTACGACACCGCTACTAACATACAAAGCACAAGCAGCACTACAGCGCAGGATGCTGGAGTGTCTGTTGAAATTCCTGTTGATGGTGATTATGTCGTATTCTTTGATTCTGAAACTCGTGTTTCTAATAGTAATGGTGATATGGCTATTAGTCTTAGCGCACCAAATACAATAATTGAAAATTCTAGTACGGTGCGTATTATTGGTGGAAATAAACGTAGTTCGTCTATTATTATTTATCCATTTATTGGTTTGAGTACCGGTGATGTGATTAAAGGATTATTTCGCAAAGAAGGTGGTCCTGGCACGGCTTATGTTTATAACCGTTCCATGTTTTTGATGAGGATTGGCTGATGACTGCTACTAAGTATCAGTATTCCATCTCCAACGATTTTCCCAATCAGGCAGTAGATACTGACCGCTTGGAACAAGAAATTCGTGACAGTGTCATTATAATTGCTCTTGACTATGTTAATACGTCAGGTGACGACTGCGATATTTGGTTTAAAGATGCATTGTCAGCTGGTGATAAAACAATACTTGATGGAATCGTTGCATCACACTCTGGTCTTCCATTAACACCAGATCCAACTGAAGTTATTATTCAAGAAGAGTATGGTGTTAAAAGAACTGGTGGAAATTTTGGATCACGTAGTCATAATTTCGACATTTCATCTGGTGTTCCTGGTGCATTAACTGAACACGATTTTAGTTTTCCAATTCCAATAGCTATTTTCAGCGCTCAACTTATTGGAAAAGAAATACTGGAAGGTGATGAAATAGAATTTCAGATAGCACCAGATACTCCCATTGGAGCGTTAGTAGCAGATGTTGCTGTTGATGCTGAAGTAATAACTGTTACGCAAAGTGCGTATGACAATTTGAAAGTTGGTTTTACTGTATGTTTAGATGACCAAACAAATCACAACAATCTGGGTATGGTGGTAGAAAAACAAGTAAACAATCAAATCAAAGTAGAGAAGAAAACTACAAATGCTTTTGCTGCATCTACACCAACGTATGTTCTTTTAACAGTGAAGATGATTCCTCATGGACATCTTCCATCTTGTTCTCGTCTTGTTCTTGGTGAAAGTAAAATTGGTGGTACATACATTAATGCAAATACAACACTTAGAATTATGTATAGAAATTCAGATGGACAAGCTAAGAAATTTGATTTCTGGTTAGAGTACATGTATTAAAAATAAAAAGAGACGCCACCCATATAGCGAGATTGGGTTGAAAGATGGGAAACATAATAAGCATATTAAAGGAACTTGTTGGAATATTACGTGATGGTGGTCCATACGCAGGTTGGGCACTTTTTATTATACTTTGGTATTTTGAGCGCAGAGAAAATAAAATATTCAGAAAGGAAGGAATAAATTTAGCAATAGCACAAGTAGAAAATAATGTAAAAACAGAAATGACACTTCAGTCTTTAAAAGAGGCATTGAGTGGTGTTAAATATTCTCTTGGAGATATCACTGCTATATTAAATAAAATACAAACAATGAAAGAATCTTTACTCCAATTATCTTCTAAGCCTGACCTGAAACTTTTAGAAGACAAAACGAAGGCAGACGACAAAGAAGAATAGGAGAAAAGCATGTTTGGTTTTTTATTTTCAAAAAGAAAAATAAATAGAAATAGAGAAAAAGCAAAGGAAGATAAAACATCATTAGGAAATCTTTTATTAAAAAGTGGTATTATTGAACCAGACGATCTGTGTGATGCATTGGAATTTCAAGATGAGAATACAGATTTTATGTTAGGAGAAGCTTTGATTCAATTAGGCAAAATAGATCGAGGAATTGTTGAAGCGCTTTTATGGACACAAAGAGTAGAACGAGGAGAAGAAGAACCAGCTAAAGTTATTCAATTTGCGACAAAACACACACAAAGAATTATGATAATAAAAGATGAAGTAAATGTAATGGCTCTGAGCCTCAATGGAAAGAAAGCTAAAGCATGATGGAACTTCCTATCGTTGGCGCTGGCGGTGGTGCAACACTCTATGCTCATTGGGGTGCACTTCAGTGTTTGATGGATCATGATATTTATCCATCAAGTCTCATTGGTGCATCTGCTGGTGCAGTTGCTTTCGCTCCAATTGCAAATGGAATGAAACCACATGATTGCTTAGGTATAGCACTTGAGCTTCTTCCAAAGAAAGTAATGTCATTTAATTGGAGATTTTGGCAAAGAGGTCATTGGGGTTTCTATACCTTAAAAGGATTGGAAAAAGCTTTAAGCAAATATGCTCCTAAGAAATTCTGTCAATGTTTGATTCCACTTTATGTTGCTACAACAGATTTAACTACAATGAGATCAAGGATATTTAATCCCGATACAACGCCTACCATGAAAGTAGCTAAAGCAGTAAGGATATCAGCTAGTGTCCCATTTCTCTTTGATTTTGTTCCTTTTGATAACACTATTTTTTCTGATGGAGGTATTGTTGATAATTATCCAATCGATTTAGTTGTTCCAGGTTCAATTGATTTAACAAAAGAACCAGCAATAGGTTTTAGACTTTTATCTTCTGGTGAAAGTACAACCAATAAAACACCAGATACTTTCTTGGAAGCAGCTATTAATGTTTTAGGAGCAATGAGAGCAGAAGCAGAAAGAAAACATATCGAAAATGCAAATATTTGGTCACGCACCATCAATATTCATGTGCCATGGAATTCGATGGACTTTTTGAATATTACCCAGGAGAAAATTGAGGAAATCTATCAAGTCGGTTATGATGCTGTTCAGAAGAAATTAGATTCTGGATGGAATCCAATGGAGGTTCCTGATGTCCTTAGTTAATGTTCCTATTAATGTTGAAGACATAAGCGTTACTGCTTGTGATTTTGACTATATTGATGTCTACCGTGCGGAAACAAAATGGGGTTCGTATACTAAAATTACAGATAGCAATTCACGTTTAGAACTATGTGAAGAAGAATCGCATTATGAATATGGCGACGAAGATGGCTCAGAATACCATTGGTATAAATGGAAGTATGTTCAGACTGATGGAACAGAAAGTATTTTCTATGGTCCGATTCAAGCTCACACACCAAATGTTACATATTGTAAATTTGATGACGTAAAACGGTTACTTCGTTCAAGAAATTACGAAGGTTCAATACGTTTTTCTGACATCTATAAAAATCTAAGAAAAGGTGACGACGCACAAGATGTGTCTCTAGCTGCAATTTCACTTAGTCAAGATTATTCAGGTACAGAGCCTTTTAAATTAACGTTCTTGAATGTAACAGATTTCAAACTTGAAGTTGGTGATGAATCTGAATTAACACTTAGGTATCTTGGACAAGGAAATATCAATACAGACTTCATTGCAAATGATTACTCTGTAAGAATCAATAGCGATGATTGGTCTGGTACTCCAGTTCAAGATGACGAGATGTTGTTTGATTCTGATAGCCACATGTCTATCAACGATGCTATTCAATTTATTAGAGATGCTGAAATTCTTGTTGATGTGATACTTGAAGAAAATCTTGGTTATACAGAAGCAAAAGATAATGAGTTGAGATTTACTAGATCTACTGCACCGAAAGCTATTGGCGCAGCAACAGCTCGTTTTGCTGCTTTCTTTATCTACACTACCATATACAAGGAACAACAAATTGCTGGTCTGCCAAGCAATATAAATGACATCACTACTGCTTTGATTCATCGTAATGACGATCTCTCGAGCTGGGCCAAGCAAGCTATGAAATATCTCAGTGGATATATTAAGAAGTACAGCGAATACTTTGATCCAGAATCAGGTAATGCACTTCAAACAGCTCCTCGTTGGATCACAGATGATAGTTTGTTTGATGGTAAGGGAGTCGTTGGAGTTGGTAAGGGCTTGAGAAGACCAGATATAGATTTGTTCTTTAGTAGATCTAACCAAAGCTACGATGGTTTACTCGATTGGGATTTATTGTTCCCTGGTTACGATGCAGTATATGGAACAAGACTTGTCGGTTCAGAGGATGATACAGGTTACTATTGATGTTTACTCTTGACACAAATATAAATGAATTTCTGAAAGGAATTGAATCTCTAGAAAAAGATGTTCTTAATCTACAAAGAAGACTTACTGGTGTTGGAATTGCATTTTCTATTTGGCCAAAAGTAAGAGATAGAATTATAACTCTTTTGAAAGAGAATTTATTACATATTAATGAAGTTGATGTAACAAGTCCAAGGTGGCAGGGCGTAAAGAAACAAATGATTGGAATGCCTGTATCAGAATATCCAGGTTTTTTAAAATCAAAAGGTTATGGACAGTATACAACAATTAGAAATGTAGGCGGAAGTTGGTTGCCTGTTATTGACGATGATCATTGGAAAGCAACCGGTACTATGGAAAGACATTTGATGGAAGAATTAGATCAAGGAATAGATAGTTTGAATGTATCAGAAGCAAATCTTAATGCTAATATAGATGTTGATGTTTCTCAATTAGATGATGCATATCCAATTATTGTTGATGAAAAACTTATGATAGCAACAGGTGGTAAATTCGGTTTGATTAGATTAACTGAAGAACAAGAATCAGAAATATACAAAATGCTCATTCAGGCTACCGGAGACATAAGTAAAGAGTTAGGTGGAGGATAAAGTGGCTATCGGATCACAAATTAGGCCGAACGAACATTATGTTGAAACCGATAATCCATTTGATGGTGCTATCGAAAATATTTGTGAAGTTTTGAGAAGAGAATTGAAGGAAGATACTGAACAAAAACTAAAATATATTAGGAGAAATACACAAGTCACTAGTGAAGATTTAGTTCTAGTTCCGAAACCACCTGTTATTTCTGTTTCGTTTAGTGATTGGGAAGAGAATGTAAGCACGATAGGACAAAGATATCCACAAACGGTCGAGTACAGTATTTGGATTGAGATTTATTACTACTACCAAGAGATAAAAAATAAAAGAGCAGAAAAAGATGTGAGAAGGGCTCTCTGGGAGATCGGCAGATTGTTGAGACGCAATTCGGACTTTAACGGGCTTAGTTCGAAAGGTGCTCAGATACATGGTGGCCGACCAATTCTCAGGAGACGCAACGACAAGTTGTATGAGGGCGGGATAATACGGCTTCTAGTTCCTGTTCTTGACCAAACTAGGAGAGGCGTAACTTAAAGGAGTAATCCATGGGTACTCTTGGTCGAATTGCAATTGGAGCCCGTGGCCAGACTTCCTACGGGGAAGAGGTCGCTTGGGGCGAACCAGTTGCGCCTACTCGAAGAGTGGGTTTTGTTTCTGAATCTTTCAACAACGAGATCGCAAGTCTCGTTTCAGAGGAAATCGATCCTAGTCGTGGTATCTCGAAGCGTGCTCAAGGTGTGAGTAACATCTCGGGTGATCTAGCTTTCGAGCAGAACACGCAGGGATACGAAACTCTGTACAAACATGCTCTTGGTGATCACGTCACCATGAACAAGGTTGATGGTGGTGTTCGAACACAGATTCTTTCTGATTACGTTTCAGGTACAACGTTGTCAGTTGAGAACAATGCTGTGTTCGAAGGCACACCTGGAGCGGATTGGGGTCTGTCAGTTGTCTACAAAGACAGCAATGGACTCTTGACCGTTCAGGCAGTGGTATATTCTGCGCTGGATTCTGGTGGTGAAGACATCACCATCGTCGATCCAAGTCAGGTGCTTCATAAGGGCGCGTGGGTTTTCCAGAGCTATATCGGCAGCGATGACTTCTGGGATGATGTTTACACGCACTACATCGAAGCAGCACGCGATCTTCCCATCGGTCTGACCTGGGAGATCGGTCGTGACGTGGCGTTCTTCACTTATGGTGGCTGCAAAGTCAACACAGCGGAGAATACCTTCACGGCACAGGAGATTTGCACAGGCACATTCTCCTACATCGGTAAGGGCGAGTATGTTGGTGGTGAGTTGGTTTCTGATGTCACTGCTGGTGATACAACCTTTACTCTCACTGACTACGTTCTGACAAACAGTGGTAGCATTAGTGCTGCTGTTCAGACTGTTGGTGCTGGTCTCAGTGACATCACTGTGAGTGGTGCGTTCACTGGTGATGAAACAACCGCTTACCAAATCAAGATCTCGTTGGCAGGTGCCACAGACGAGTTTGACTGGTCGAGCGATGGTGGCGTGACCTGGACAACTGGTGTCGTTATGACTGGTGCAGCTCAGCTGCTCGACCAAGGCGTCTCCATTACATGGGCAGCTATCACAGGCCATGTGCTTGATGACGAGTGGCGCATTCAGACTGGTGACATCATCGGTTTCAACTTCTCCGGTGCCACGGTGCAGATGGAGTCCGAGAACGATATCACTTACACAAGCTATAACGCTTACAGTGGTGTCTTCTCTGGTGTTCCAGCTTCCGGTGTTGGTTCTGTCGAGTATGACCATAGTGCAACTCTTCCGGTTGCTCCGCAGTCTACTTGGGGAACCAGCGTCACAGAGCCGCCAGCTCTCAATCCCATTACTAGCTTCAAGGCTGGTATCTACATCAATGGGACGTTCCAAGAGGTGCTGTCTGCTAGCTGGACCCTCAACAACAACCTGTTCGCAGACAAGTTCCAGCTTGGTGACAGATACCGAGCTGGTCTTCCTGAGCAGCAAAGAACGGTTGAGGGCACGTTCAACACCGAGTTCGATGATACGGTCCTCTACAAAGCTTATCTCAAAGGTGCTCGTGCTTTCCTCGAGATTCGCTGCATTGAAGACCAGAACCGCATCGACAGCCAAGGTGTGCAGACTGCTCCGACAGGACACTGGATTTACTCCCAGAAGCACTGTCTGTTCCCGAAGGTCTACTACAGTGGCACCACACCGCAGATCGGTGGCCCTGAGCAGATCGTCCACGATTTCCCGTTCCAGGCATTCGTGGATAACGAGAACACCATGAATGAAATGGCGCTCATCTTCGTCAACGAAAGAGTGTCCATCTAGCCTAGAGTCTTTCCGCTGAATTTCCCCCGAGGAGCAGCGGTCGTCATGGAGGTGGGTGAAGTAGTAGCGAGAGCGAACCTTCACTCACCTCCACTCCCCATCCTTATGATTACAAAGATTTCATATTGGTTAGCTATTGCGTTTTATTCTCCAAGTATACTTATAGCCAAACTCTATAATTACATTGCATATAAACTTCTTAAATCATCATATGAATCTTATGGAATGCCTGCTGGTTATCGTTCGAAGCTAGCCTTGAAGCTAAGGACAAGAGCGTATAAGATAGTGGACGAAGTTGCGGTAGATGCAATTGCATATGCTGCACAGATAAAAGAAAAGGAGACAATAATGAAAGCGATTCGTGCAGACCACCCCTACGACCTCGTTCCCAAAGAAGACAAAAAGAAGCCAAAGAAAGAGCAGACCATCTTCAAGGTCAAGTTCATCGATCCCTACATGGCAGCCAAGCTGGGCGACCAGATGTTCGATGTGAAGGGTGCTGGCTCCAGTCGTAAGGAGAGGCTGCTCACAGGTACACAGGCTCTCGAGATCTTGAAGGATTGTTTGGTGGGTTGGGAAAATCTTGAGCATCCTGATTCTACCGAAGAGAACAAGAAACTCGTCGAATTCGATAAGAAGGATATCGACGGGATGATTGAGATGGTTCATCCGAAGACCCGCTCCGAGATTGTTGACTTTGCCCGTGGTGAGTCTGAACTCGATGAGGGGGAAGAGTAAAGCTAAGAGATATTGTACGCTTCCGGTATTTCTTAGCGACCGGTGACAGTCCAAAGCAGCGTCAGAAAGAGTGGACTTGCGACTTCTGTATGTCGCAAGAAGGCAAAAGTTTGCCTTTGGATAGAAATTGTCCTTTTGCTAATAAAAAAGAAAGGAATCTTCTTCAAAAGAAACATGAAGAATCATCTCTTAGAAAATATGACTTTAGTCGCAAAAGAAAAGCACCAAAGAAAAAACAGAATGTTGTTGAAGAGGAAATAAAACAAAAAGAAGCAGAAGGAACACCAGCACTTGTGGTTGGTGAACATGAGATATATTCCTGTCCTGTTGCTATAATGTCAGACAACAGAGGATTGACAGGATTGATAGACCTGATAAACTGGTCTTCAGATATGCACACTCCATTGTTTGATGGAGGCTTAATTAATCACACTAACTATTACTTTGAATGCTATCGGACTGTTATCGGAGAGCAGAGAGCAATTGAAGCTGAAGAGACAAAGAGACATCGCAAGGAAGCTGAAGCTGGTAGGAAGAAGGGTGGCAAAGGAAAAGGCAAGCTAGGTAAACCTCGAGCCGGTAAAGCTTCCAGAGCGCGAAGAAGATAAGTATAAGTATCTCGAAGTTATTAGGTATAAAAGGTTAATAAAATGACAGGCGGTGGCCGAAGTATCACCTTCGGCGTTAATATATCTGTCAAAGAATTAGGTCTGATCAAGAAGCTTGCTACAGAGCTTCGTGAGTTCTCTACTGGTGCGATTGAAGCAGCAAAAGGTTTAGCTGCCATCAATAAAGTTGGTGGTCAGATTAATCCAGCGAATATCGATAAAGCAGCACAAGCTTTCGATAAACTAAATCAAGCTTTTCAAAGAATAAAAACAACAAGTTCTACCGCAGGTCTTGGTTCTGTAGCTAAAGAAGTTAGTCAAGCTACTGGACAAATGGATGGTTTCACTCGAAAAACATCTACATTGCGTAGTCAATTGGCTGAAGTAAATAAAGAAGCTTCAAAGATATCTACATCAATAAAATCAGACGAAGCATTAAGGGCAACTAAAACACAAATTGATAATACAAGATCTGCAACAAATAAATTACTTAGTAATTTTCAAAAGATATTATCTACAAGACAAAAACTTTCTCAATCAGAACGAGATGGCGTAACAGTAACTCAGTCAGTAGTAACTCAAGCCAATAGAGCTGTGGAGAGCTTTAGACAACTCCACAGAACCACACAATTCAATATTCAGGCATTCAGTGCTGCTTCTAAAAATGTAGAGAAGTTAGGTGTTGATGCAGATACAGTAAAGAATAGATATAAAAAAGTATCTGATGTTGTTAAACAATTAGTAGGAGAAATTCAAAAATTAGCAGCAACATCTCAACAAAGAATTAATCTAGAAAAACAAGCGAATGCTGTAATTAAAAGTTCTGGTCGTATTGCTGCATCGAAACAACTTCAACAAGCACAACAGAATCTCAACAAAGAAAAAATCAAAGGCATTGAGCTGACTTCTCAGTTAGCTCAGATCGAAAGAGAAAGAGCGCGTGCTGCTCAACAACGTAGAGAGATAGTTGCTACACCACGAGGTGCATTTGGTGCTGGTGCAGCTGGTGCCGATGCTCAATCTAAATCAATAGAAGCGGCAACAAAAGCTCTTGATGCATACGATAATAGACTTAAAGCATCTAAAGCTCTTATAGAACAACACAATCAAGTTCAACGTACAGCTGCACAAGTTACATTGAGAACTGCTGCCGTTAGAAATGCAGCAGCAATGGAAGTTCGTGCTGCTCAAAACATGATCGCACAAGGTTTTAGTCAAGTTTCACAGAAGGAATTACAAAGAGCACAACAATCGAGACTTTTTGCACAACAAGAACTTGAAAATGCTAAGAAAGTTTTAGCAGCCAGACAACAAACTTTCCAACAATCGGCTGCTGCCTCTAAAGTATATGATAAGACTCAAAAAGACCAAATAAGAACAAGTCAAGCTCTTATAAATCAACAACAAAGACAGAGTGGTTTTCTTAATAAAATAAATGAAGGTTTTACTAGAGTTATTAGAACACAATTACTTTACTTTGCTTCTACAATATTGATATTCGGAGCTATCGCAAAACTCAATGCATCATTCGAATCTCTTGTTGAACTTTCTGGACGTACAGCTAGAGCATTTGCTGTTTCTCGTTCTTCTGTACTTCTCTTTGAAGAACGTTTTGTTGCTCTACAAGAAGCAGTAGAAACAACCGCTGCTGTAACTGGTGAATCTATCAACGATGTAAGTGAAGCTATTTTCCAATTTGGTAGTGCTGGTCTTCAAGCAGAAGAATCTATTGCAGCTCTTGAATCTACAATGAATCTGATTCAGGCAACTGGTGCAGATGTAACAACTACTACAAAAACAATTGCAGCAACATATCGTTTGATGCGTGGTCAACTTGAAGATGTTGGCGATCAAACAGCAAAGTTCGCACGTATCAATGATATTATTGCTGCCACATATAGAGACAACCAAGTTGAAATTAACGACTTCACTCAAGCAATGAAGTTTGCTCTTCCTGTATCACGCCAGTTGAATCTTAATCTTGAACAGACTTCTGGAATCATCGCTCTCTTACATAACAACTTCATTCGTGGTGGTGAATCTGGTAGAGCACTACGTGTCATCTTCTCGCGTATGTCGAGAGAGATGGATCAATTCTCTGAAGCATTTGGTATTGCAATCGATCCAGATAAACCATTAGATTTCTTAGATGTAATGGAACAGATTAGCAATCGAATGAACACTGGTGCAATCACAGCTAATCAAGTTGCTACTGTTTTCGAGAGATTAGGTCTTCGTGGTGCAAATGCTTTCATTATTATGGCTCAACAATTTGAAGAATTAAATGGTGTTATCGGTAAATTAGAAGACACTTCTGCTGGTGCAGCGAAATCAATGGCACTTATCAAACGTGAAAGCGATCCAGGACAGCTTAAAGTATTTACAGAGAATATGCTGATACTTGGTCGTACAGCAATTGAACCTATTGGATTTATTATTTTGAAAGTTGTTCGAGCAATTAATACATTTGCAGAAGCAATTAGAGACACAGGAGTAGAAAAAGTTCTTGGTATTTTATTGAGACTAGTTTCTGTTCTTATCACAATAAAAGTTGCTGCTGCTCTTGCTTCACTTATTTTTGGTCAACTTGGTATCAGCACTGGATTCATGGCTACTTCATCAATAGCCGCAGCATTAGCACAAGGTAAATTAATATTTGCAATGGAGTCTTCTTTAATAGTTGCTAAGAAAAATATCGCAACTATGCTTTCGCTTTCTGGTGCTTTGAATGTTTTGAAATTAGCAGCAATCAAAACTGGTGCAGTTCTTATTGCTGCTTTTCCATATGTAGCAATTGTAGCGTTAATTGGTGTTTTAGTTTATTGGATTTATCGACAAATTACAGCACAAGAAAGATTGATTGAGATAAATAATGAGAGACTCGAACAAATCAGAGAAGAAAAGAAGGAAAGAAATGAACAACTTGCTTCTTATGACAATACAATAGCAAAACTTGAAGATCTTAATCGAGCTTATGAAGAGAATCGCACCACTATATTAGAAACGCGCAAAGCAATATCTGAAGCTGTTAAATCTCATGGAGAACTTGGTATTGCGGCAGCTGTTGCTGGTGATGATCTTGGTTTATTTATCAATAAAACTAAAGAACAAAGAGCACAAATTCAAAGTTTATTAGATGAATTAAAGAAAGAAGATAAAGAAATATTCAAACAAAATATAGAAATATTCACACAAAATATCGACAATGCTGCTGCCGCATATGCTAATCTTCAAGATCAATTAGATAGAGGCGTTATACAAAAAGCTAGTCCTCGTGGATTGATTCAAGAGTTTAAAATAACTGAAGGTGAAATCGAAAATCAAAGAGAAAAATTAGCTCAATATCAAAAGAACGCGAGAGATGCTGCGCTTGAAATGATAAAACTTGCTAATAGTAATGGCGAATTAGCAAGATCGTTTGGTGTAGTAATTAACGAAGCATTTTCTGTTGCAGCATCTATGAATGCTTCAGCAGAAAATGCAAAAAGTTTTGGAAATGTATTAGAATATTTAGAAAGAACAGCTATAAATCTTTCAGAACTTCCTCTTAGAGAAAAGATTGATGAACTTAGAAAAACAGTTGAAGGTTTAGAAGGACTAAGACTAAAGTTTTTGTTCAAATATGATTTCATTATTCCACAAGAAAGCATTAATGAAGCAAAAAAGAAAACACAAGATGCTATCAATAAAATTAAATTACTAACTAAATCTGATAGAGAAATAAAAATTACTTTATTGTATGAAGAAGAAGATTTCTCTATTAATATGGAACATGTAAAAAAGAATGCAGATCAATTAGCAGAAATTACTAATTCTGCTATGAGAGATGCAACAAAAGGTTTAGATTTAGCACAATATATTACAGTAGATGACCAACAAATTGTTAATTTATTCGAAGCTGTTGCAGAAAATACAAAACTTATAAAAAGTGGTTTTCAAGAAGGATCTAAAGAAGCTGTAAAATTTGCAAATAATGCTAAGAAAATAGACGATGTTCGGCGTAGTATTCTTTCTCAAGCACAATTTTACGCTAAAAATCGAAACGAAATTGAAATTATCGAAAGAACTATCAATACGCTCCTTGAAGATAGAGTCGCATTAGCAGAATATTTAGTGGTATTACAACAAAGACAAATAGCTGTCACTTCTGCATATAATTTGCAATTGAATGCAGAAATAGATCTACTTCAGAAGACAAGAAATCTTAGTCTCAACACAACAAAAAATACACAAGATCGAGTTGATGCAACAAGAGAACAAGTTGTTGCTACAGGTATATTATATAGAGGTGCTGTTGCTAATGAAAAAATAGCAAGAAATAATTTGAAGACAATTGAAGATACGAAAAAAGGTATTCTAGGTACTATACGTCATTATTTAACATTAAAAGAAGCTTCTAGTGAAGTAGAAAATGCCACAAAAGAAAGAGGCGAAATATACGAAAATCATAGAAAGTCATTAGAAGGACATACTAAATCGCTTTTGGCTCAAGTCAATTGGACACATCAAATGAAGTCAGAAATTGAAAAATCATTTGATGCTCATAGAAAAATAAATCTTTACGGAGAAGATAGAGTTAGTCAATTAAGAGCAGAACTTGTTCATCAACGAAATATCATTAAAGAAGAAAAAAGATATTTAAAAGATTTAATAAGTGAAGGAATTATTCTTGAAGATAAAGAAATTTTGAAAGCAAAAGATAGAGAATTAAGGGCCAAAACTGCTGAGTTACAAAGAAAAGAAACTCAAGAAATTTTCAAACAAAATATTGGATTGTTAAAAAATGCACAAGCTTTAGAATTAGCTTTAGCATCTGGTTCAGAGATGTTAAAAGTTAGCCAAAATATTGCTTTAATAGATGCTCGACTTGTAAATGAAATGGAATTGTATAATAAATTGGTAAAAAGAATTAAAAAAGAAGAAAATAGTGTATATAGATTAGATAGACAAAGACTTGTGGTAATGGGTAGAATTAGAGCAGAAGCCGAAAAACGAGTTAAACAAGTTATTAAAGCTTTCGAAAAAGAAGTAGATATACGCAATCAATTTATCGAACAAGTCAACACAATAAGAGAAATGAATATAGCATTAGAAGAATCAAAAGACATTAAGGAACAAATACTCATTAGCACTATGGAAGAGCAAATTGCTTCTAAAGAATTAGAAACCATACAAAATAGAATCAATGTAATTGAAAAAGAAAGAGAGCTACAAGGATTTAGTGAGATTACAAGAAGATTAGAATTAAATAATCTGTACAACCAACAAGCAGATATAATCAAGAATCGGATTGTTAAAGAACAACAAAAATTAAATAGTATTAGAGAAAAAGAAAGAAACTTAATAGATTCTGTTAACAATCTATATGGCAAACAACTTGATAATATCGGACAAGTGAGAGACGCATTAGAAGAAGCATTCAAACCATTAGTTGAATTTGATTTCGATCAACGTCCATTTACTGCTGCTATCTTTGCTTCCCAAGCGCTTGGGAAGAATCTCTTAGAGATAGCTCAATTAAGTCCACAACAAGTTATTGATGAACTCAATACAGGTCTCCGTGAAGGAACTGTTGATTTCAAGATATTCAGCGGTCATGCTCGAGAACTAGCTGAACATATTGCGCGCATTGGTGCAGAGGAAAGAGAGCTTCGTCAAATACAAGAAGATATAAGAGCACAAGAATTTGCAACAGATTTGCTTAGAGTTAAACGTGCATTATCTGTAGAAGACATAGAAGCAGCAAAAAAAGCTTTTGATAAACTTGGTGAGAGCGCTCAGGTTTTAGATCCCATTACTGGTAAAGTAGATTATGATGCTACTCGAAAAAATATGAATATGTTGAAAGATTTAGCAAATGAAATAGCAACAGCATATGAAGAAGCTGGAAATACAACTGAACAAAATCTAAAAAATCTTCAAACTAGATTGAATGAAATTCTTGGAGATATTGCTGAAGTAACAACAAAGATAGCAGATGAGTTAAAGAATACGAAGTTTGCAGATGCATTCTTCGATCAGATGACATCTATCATTCGTCAATTAAGAGATCTCAATGGGACGACCATTGAATTCAAAATCGATGATGTAACAGCACAGCTTGCTCGAATGAATGTGCTTGTTCCACAACCAACAGGATATCAAGAAGGTGGTCCTATTGGTGGGACAGGCAGAGGAGATATAGTTCCTGCTCTCCTCGAGCCAGGTGAATTCATAATACCAAGAAATGTAGTTGAATCTCTTGGTGTTGGATTCTTTGAAAACTTTAGAAATCCAAAGTTTGTTAAAAAGATTGCAGCTTTGAATGGCGTTAATGAGATTCCAAAATTTAAAGATGGCGGTCTTGTAGGATATCAAAATGGTGGTGCAGTTGAATTTACTTCTGCCGAAGTATCAAATGCGTTCAATGCAATAGAATTTAGCGCAAAAGAAGTATCAGATGCATTAAATACTGTAGAGTTTTCTGCCAAAGAAGTAAATGAAGCGCTTTATGGAATTCAATTTTCTGCCAAAGAAGTAGCAGATGCATTAAATTCAATAGAATTTACTGAAGAAGAAATAATAAATGCAATGGATTTGGAAAAAGCTATAGCGGCTTTACCAATGGGTGATGTTGATATTGATTTGGAAAAAGCTATAGCGGCTTTACCAATGGGTGATGTTGATATTGATTTGGAAAAAGCTATAGCGGCTTTACCAATGGGTGATGTTGATATTATAGAAAAAGAAAGAGCAGAATTGATTTCTAAATTGAGAGAAATGAATGCTGCTGGTGTTGATACAGCTGAAGAAATCAATCTAAGTGTCAGATTATTAAGAGGATGGGTTGAAAGATTAGAAGCAGAACCAATAGAAATGACAAAAGCAGTTGAAGAAGGATTTACTAATGTAGCTATGTCTACGGATTTAGCTTCTATTGTTGAAGAAGGATTTGCTAATATTGTAATAGACGAACCAAATAATGATAGGCAACAATTGTTAGCAACATTAGCTGAATTAAGTCCTTCACAAGCTAAAACAGCTGAAGAATTAAATATAAGCAATAATCTTCTTGAAGCAGCAATTAAAGGACTCGAAAAAATAGCAGAAAAAGAAAGAATTATAGCAGAAGCAGGTTTAGGAAAAGAAGCCGATATTGGTCCTGAGAGAACAGAACAACTTCTTGATCTTCCTATTGAAGAACTTAAAACAGCAATGAAAGAATATGTGGAATTTCGAAAATCCATATTAGAAAAAGAAAAACTTTTAGCAGAAGCAGGTTTTAAAGAATTTGGTCCTGGTAAAAAAGAAGAGTTAATCGACTTACCTATTGATGAGCTTGAAACTTTATTAAAAGAATACAAAAAAATACCATTATATGTAGAAGAAGGAGTAGAAATAGGAATAGGAGCACAACAAGATATAAAAATTAATTTTATTTATGAAGAAGAATTAGAAAAACTTAGATTAGAGTTAATGTCTCTTGATCAAACAAGAATCGAATTGTCATTTAATGCTACTGGATTAGATCAAATCAAAATCGATGTCAGAGGTATAGCTGAAGAAGTTCCTGGTAGCAAAAGAGCTGGCTTCCAAACAGGTGGTCCTGTTCCTGGTATTGGTTCTGGAGATATAGTTCCAGCACTCCTAGAGCCAGGTGAGTTTGTTATACGCAAAGATATAGTAGATAAGCTTGGAATATCTTTCTTCAAAGATTTGAATAGATTTAAAGCTGGTGGCGTTGTTGGAATGCAGGCAGGAAGTCCTGGTAGTCCAATAACAACAGGTAATGTTCGCGGTTCTTTTGAATTACCAGCAATGGAACCATTTGTTGAACAAGTAAAAGTTGTTCGTGAAGAATTTGATAAAATTGCAGAAGATACAAAAGAAATTGCAAAAAATGTTGATAATGCGGAATTTGAAAAGATAACAAAAGAATTAGAAAATATAAAATCTCTTAATGTAGGTTTTGTTGAAAAATTGAGAGAAGCAGCAAAGTTATCTGGTAAAAAAATTGATGTTTCTAAATGGGGCGAACTCACCCAATATGCTAAAGAACTTGGTATTGATCCAATTATCATTACTCAAATGGGACAACTTGGTACTGAAACTGATTCTACTGGTCAAATAATTAATAAGCTGCAACAAGAATCTGGTGGATATTTCTCTCAAATAAAAGAAATTATAAAAGGTGTTGGAAGTGGTGCAATTCCTGTTGGTAGAGCAATAACAGGTGTTCGTGCAGTTATTGGTAAATTCCAATCTGAAGTTTCAAATGCAAATAAAGAAGTTGTTGAATTTACTGAAGCATTACTCAATGCATTCGGTCCAAAGATTAGAAAAGCAATTCAATCTATTGTTAAAACATTCCAAGATGTTTTCGGAAGAATACTTCCTGGTTTATTTGGTGGTTTCTTAGATTCATTTATCGATACTCAAGTTGGTATAGTTGCAGCTGCCAATGAAGCAGCTGAACAAACAGCTGATGCTTATTACGATGCTCGTGCAGATTTAGTTGAATCTTTGAAACGTAATGAAATTTCTTATTTCGACTACTTCAATAGTCTTGAAGATCTAAATAAAGATACTGCTGATAATATGGCAGATGCAGCTATTCAAGCTGAACAAGATAGAGTAGAAGCTGTTGGTGATGCAATCGTTGGATTGACTAGCACAATACTAGATGAAGTAGGCAAATGGGTAGATGGTTTTAGCGATTTCTTTGGAAACATAATTGATGGTTTCGTTGATATAGGCGTGGGCGTAGCCGATTCACTAGATGAAGTTGGAGCATTAATAGGCAATATTATAGAAATGGGAATTGGCGCTCTTGGTGCAGCTGGTGGTGGAGGCATAGCAGCTGCCATTGGTGGTGTAGCCGGTACTGCATTGGCTCCTGGTGTTGGTACAGCTATTGGTGCTGGTGCTGGTGTTGCTATTGGATCTATTGTTGGTGGAGCTGTTGGATCTATATTTAAAACAGCTATTCCAATTGTAGGCGATATACTCAAAGCGTTTGAGCAAATGGCTTCGGCTGCGATCAAAGGTGTTCTTGATATTATTCCTTATATTGTTGAACTTGGTGCAATGACAGAAGATGAATTCAATGCATTAGTTGGATATACAAACAAAGCTAATGAACACATTAAGGGTGTTCTCGAGCTTCTTCCTGGTGATATTGAAACATTCACAAATCAATTCGCTGAAAGACTTCCTATTATAGTAAAGAAGTTTGAAGAGCTTCTTCCAGATATTATTACTGCTCTTGTTGGTGGTGTGAATAGTGCAGAGAAAATGCTTGAAGGAGCAATACCAACTGTATTCAGAATAATCACAGATCAACTTGATAATATTATTGCTTTGGCAATTCCACAAATGCTTCGTTTCTTTAATTCTATTCTTGATTCACTTCCAAGTTTATTCACTAGTATTTTCACTTCAATAATAAACAGTGCTAAGAATTTATTTAGTGGAAATAAACTTACTGTTTTGTTCCAAAATATAGTCGATACAATTACAGAAGTTTTTACTTCTTTTGCTAAAGATTTTGTGCGTCCATTGGCAGATTCATTAAAAGAAAATATGCCATCATTGATTTTAGTTATGACAGAAACATTAGTTGAAGCAATACCGATTCTTACTGATGCAATGGTTATCGTTATCAATGCTATGGCAGATGTAATAGGAGATCCTGCAATTCAAGATGCTCTAAAACGCGCAATGTTTGCTTTGTTTGGAGCGATGTTTGAAGCAATTAGAGAATTGGTTCCTGGCTTTGATGCATTCTTAGCAATTCTAGCAGCAGTAGTGTTAGTTGTTGGTACATTAGTTGGCGCAATAGCCGTTGGATTGTTAGGAACGTTATCTTTACTTCTTTTAGTTCTTTCTCCATTAATTGTAACGCTTGGATTAGCCAATGCAATAATCATAGTTCTTGCTGGATTGATAGTAACCGTTCTGTTGCCACCACTCACTGCACTTATTGGATTCTTCGGAATATTAGCATCTGTTATAATTGGAATCACATTGAAACCACTGATAGATTTGTTTGGATTCTTTGGAGACGTAATAGATGCTGTTGGTAAAAAACTCAAAGACAATGAAAAAGTACAAGAAGCTATTCTTAAATTACAAGAGGCATTTGATAAACTTGGTGAAGCAGCTGGTAAATTGTTTGAAGCTCTTGGACCAGATAAAGCTGATCCAGATTTAATTGATGCTGTTGCAAATGCAATTGTATTTTTCATAGAAATACTATTACTGTTAGTTGTTCCACTTGAAATTTCAATAACAATTATGACTCAGATGATAGATGTAATGACAAATGTTATAGATAGCTTAGGAAAACTTTTCCATATATTTAAACTGATAGATCAAATATTAGTTGGAGAAAGTGTTGTTCCGTCTTTGAATTTACTATATGACATCCTTGCGCTTGTTGATCGAGCAATCAATGAAACTGTTACATATTTAAGAAGCCTTGTGGCTGTGTTCTCGGCTCTCTTTAATCCTGTTCAGCAGATTGAAGACATTACTAATACTGTTGCTATATACTTTAATACACTTTCAGCAGCAATGTTGAATGCTATTGATCCTGTACAACAATTAGCTGATTTAATCGATGGTACTTTCACAACTGCAATGGATAATTTTAAAACGATTATTAATGGCATAATTGCTTTGATTCCAGAGCCAGGAGAAGTGCTCGAAGAAATAGATAATACAACAGGAAGTAATCTTTCAACAGCTGAACAACAACTTTCTGAAGGCGATCTTGTTGGCGCTTTTGGTTCTGCAACTGGTTTGTATCATCAAGGTGGTATATTTACTGTTCCTTCTGATCCACAAAGTCAGACTTTCTATAGTTCGCTTGGTTTGGCGTCTAACGAAGGTTTGGCTCTTCTCATGGACAAGGAAGGTATACTCACAGAAAGAGGCGTAGAAGCAATAGGTGGAGCTTCTGTGCTTGCTCAATTGAACCAGGGACAGAATCCATTCACTCAAGAAGCAGCTGTTCAAGCTAGTGTAGCGTCTGCTTACGATACTGAAGAAGAAGCTGTTTCATTTAATGTTGGTACAATAGATGCTGGAACAGAACCAATTGGAAGCGTTGGCAAAGCATCAAGTAGTGATTCTGTTAGTCAAGAAACCAATATAGAAGTAAACATTGATATGTCTAATTCAAACTATCAAAGTGAAACTGTAGCCCAGGACGTTGAAGAACAAATCGTTGGTTCTATGCAGAATCAAGAAGGAGCGATGTTCGAAGAAATAGACACTAAGTTTGGGAATGATACAATGTCTGGAGTGAAACGTAGATAATGGCACCAATTACCCCCATAAGCCCCGTGGCCGATCAAACAATTGGCGCTACCAATATGTCTATCATTATTGATTTTGACAATAACCCAGCGCTAGTTCGTGTGAACAGTATTTTAGCATGGGACGACATTTCAGGTTTTCAAAATTTCTTTACTGGTGGAGTGATTTCTTACGATAGCAAAAAACGTATTTACTTGGATACGCCTTCTAATTTTACTAGAGATGCAGTTGTTCCTGTTCACGCAGAAGATGATAGTGTAAACGAATTAGACTATAGTTTTATTGCAGCAATAGATCAAATGACTACAACAGATGATGCTTCTCATCCTGATATTATTGATATTGATGGAACCAACGTCTTTGTCGGTTATGAGAAAAGAGATCCAACGAGTTCTGCGTTTGGTGCTATCACTATCAACATGCGAAAACATGACCCGAATACATCTGAGGTTGAAGTTATATCTGGTCGTCTTGTTGGATATGGAACAAATCCTGTTAGCGGAAAATTAATTATGTTCATCAATATCAATGATATTATTTATGCCACAGAGGCGTTAGCTTCTGACTTACCTGTAACATTGACAGATGTTTCTGGTTTGAATGACTATGCTCCTGTTACACCTGGCGTTGGTCTAAAAGGTCCGGTAGAAATAACACAGTTTTATTCTGTGAAATCTACAGAGACAGATATAATACGAACTACACCTGGCGTTGGTAGGAAGTATGAGTTCGATAAAACTCCATATAAATCTGCTAATCCGGTTCCAGAGATCATTAGCGTTGATCCAATTATATTGAGGATACCACCTCCGATATCAGAACCAGAGTTATCGGCCATCAAAGGATATTATGTAGCTAGAGTATATCTTCCTACAAATACAATAAGTGGCGGTTTCCATTATATAGCTTTTCCAGAAGGTGCTTCATTTGTAGATTGGGAAGATGAAGGCAAACCTTTTGGTGTTGGATACATTATCATAGGCGTATATCAATTTGATGAGGAACACCAAGAAATAGAAGGCCCGCGTTCTGATGTGCTTGTAGTTCCACCATTTCTTGGTGCAGATTTGATACGTACAACGCCTGGTACTGGATTGCATTATTCTATATCTATAACGCAGTATCATGTTGAGGTTTTAGAAGATGGCACTGATATAATAAGAACAACTCCAGGTGTTGGTAGATGGTCATCTGTATCTGTTGACGGTTTCGGTTCGAAAGGAATAGGCTCATAAATGTCACAGCTAATCAGAATCAATGATCCAAAAAGACTGTCATTAGCCGAAGTGTACGCTCTTAGCGGGAAAGAGGCTGGTTTCTCTTTCAAGTTTAAGGGTGAGATATTTATGGATTTCATTGATGAACGAACCGGCGTATTAAAGAAGCATAAGCATATCAAGAATACTAGAACATGGTGGTTTCGTAATCTTTTAATTAGAAATAACCAGAAAATAACTGCTTATGGAAAAGTATTTATAGCTAATGATGATGGAGATTGGCACATTCGTAAGAATGTGGTTAGATGCACGTATGCAGATAATGGTGGTAATTATTTTGTAGACGATAATCCTATAAGAACATCATCTCCATCCACATATGTGTTTCAACTCGTTGCTCAATTCAATGCTGCTCCTGTTGGTACTGTAAAGACTATAAATGCAGTTGGAATTACTGGTGCTGCTGCCCGAATTCAAGGTAATGGTCTTTATTCTCATCATGTTATAGCAGCAACAAGATTGCCAGGAGCGGGTGAAACTCAAGATGAATACACAATCTTGAACATCACATATAAACTCACCGCAACGGTGTGAGGTAGAAATGTCTTCCAGAGTTTCAAGTGGTTATGGTTTTGCTGTTGATAGAAATGGCAATGAACATGTTAAAAGCAACTTTAGTTTTCCTGCTAAAGTGAAAGAGTTCTTGCTAAATGTGTATATGAATCATGAAACATCTATTGTTCAAAGCACTGGAAATACTTACGGTAAAGCTTTCGCGTCTCCCATGTTCAATAGATACAATAGAAAAAGATATGAGAGTTCTGCTCTCAAGATGCATAACGCAAGTCCAATAGGAGTTTTTGATGCCGGGTGGCAAGGCGACTATGGCGACCAGAATTTTCCATCTATAGATTATCAGAGAAATAGATTCTACATATTAAAAAGTCTTCTTGAAGCAGACAATTGTGCAGCTATAAGTAGCGTTGGAGATAATCTTTCAGGTGGTAGTTTTTGGTCACTCAATGTTGAACCATTTTTACCAGATTCATGTTATTTGAAATTCCTGTTCACAAACATCGATATTCCAGGTACAGAGATAGGACCACCATATAAGCACGAAATAGGTTCCGTGCAACTATTCGATGATGCTGGTGACACGCCTTCTAGTCAAGGTGCGATAGAGTTCAGTGGCGTGTTTGATCCACCAGAGGGATTAGAAGGCAGTCGTACACTACAAGTTTACTTTGCCACTAGCGGAGGTACTGGAACTTCTACTGGTACATCTGGAACCAATGGCGCTGTCACTACTGGAGACCCTGATAGATTCACAGATTCAACTGCTGCTGCGTTTGTTGTTGGAGATGAAGGTAAATATATCAAGATTAACTCAGGACCAAATAGAGGAATCTATAAGATTCCAGTTGGCGGATATATAGACGCAAGTAATGTTGATACTGATTCTGTTGATATTAATCAAGGATTCACAACAGAGTCTTCAATTGATTGGGAAATAGTCACAGGACCAATAGGAGAATACTTCCTTCGCACAAGACCGTATACACATGGTTCTATTTGGAGTAGTGGTTTTGTTGGAACAAATTCTTCATATTTGCCATTAGGAACAATGGGGCATGAGCTTGGATATAGAACACTGAATGGATTACAACAAGTTCGTAGATATATTTACGATAGAGGTGGCAGTTGGTGGTGGATTGTTAAACACCCGACTGATGATGGTTTATATGGACTTATGCGTTGGTGCCATATGTCACCAAGTGGTATGGATCCAGTTTATCGTAACGCTGATATTACTGGCGGGATGCCAACAGATCTATTCAATTGGTCGGACATCGCCATAGATGATGATGACAAGATTTGGGTCGGCGTTGAAGATGCAGCAACATCAACTGATAGATTATTCGAAATAGATCCATACCCAGGTGCCACACCTGACGCTTCTGCACCAGCATTGTTATCTTCATATGGAAAACAGTCTAATATTTACACCGCAGATGGATTAACTGCTGAAACAGTTCTTGGAATTTGTTGCGATGATAGCCAAGCTATTGCTGCTGGCACAAGAATATGGGTGTTTGGTGGCGATGATGGCTCGACAGAAGGTGAAGGTGGAATTTCCTACACCGATGACTATGGAACAACTTGGAAAAGAATTCATGTGTTACATTCTGTGGCTGGCGAAACTCTCACTGTAGCCAATGGTAGTCCAAACGTAACAGCAGGCACAAGTCTTGATACAAAGTTCGCTGTTGGCGATTGGATCAGATTTGGCGCTGATATACGTAGTTACGAAGTTTCTGCGCGTACTGCTACAACTATGACTCTAGCTGAGAACTATCAAGGTACTGGTGGCAGCTATAGCGTTCAGAAGGGAGCGCTTACTGCCAGTGAGTCCGTGTTATTGAATATAGGAACTTATGTAGCAGGCAGCGCCAGTTCAGATTTTACTCATCAACCTCCATGCGACTATGACAGCGAAGGCCGTGTGTATTGGATTCCTTCAGGTCGTGACAGAGTTTGTAAGTGGGATGAATCAACTGGACAAGTAACAACTGCTATGGCTTCTGATCTTGGTCAGACAGTTACAGTGACAGATCCTTCTACATTAAAAGTGTCAAGAGTTCCAGATATCGCTGGTTCTGGCGATAGCATTTGGCATGACAATATCTGGATTGGTTGTTTTAATACGACCAATGGAGGATGGGTTCGTATTCAGAAGAAAAATTTTGAGTACGTTAATAATACCGCTGCTATCACTGTGTTTGCAGATGCAGGTAGTGGACAAGTTACTGTTACAAGCAATGGTCATGGTCTTCAAAATGGATGTGAGATACAGATCTCAAGTACAACAAATTACAATGGGTTCTTTGTTATAAGTAATGTAACAACTAATACATTTGAGATAACTGCTACGTGGGTTAGTAACGATGCTACAGGAACATGGTTGGTAGTTGTCACGCGCTATCATTGGTCTACAACTACAAACTTTCCTAAATCTGTTGATCTTACGTATACCGCACAAGGTTATAAATCTGATTGGAATATTGCGGTAGAGCCCAAAACTGGACAGATTTATTTGTTGCATGATTATGGTGCGGACGGTGTAGATACCCGTATGATTGTTGTCGCAATAAATATGGATGATGGTTCTACAATTACAGAAAGCGTTCATGTTGTTCATTCACCTGCTGCCAACAGTGGCGATCGTGCTGTGAATACAGCAAGAGCGTTTGGGGTAATAGATTTTGATGATTTTGGACTTGGTTCTATAGCGTACCTACCTTTCGGAGTTTCAGATTATATATTAAATCGTGCTTCATCTGGAATTTTCTCTCCAATTTGGGTGTGTCAACGATGGGATGGAGATTCGTGGGAGCTTGGGCCACTCAATCAAATAAATGCTGACATCGATTTCGATGGAACTCCGAAGGTTGAAAATCTTCCTACGGTTGGTAACGGTTTACGTCGCGTCCATGATTGGGAAGAAGAACTTTGGGCTGGAGTATATGTAAAGTTTGAACAAAAAGGCGCTGCTACTCCACAAGCTAGCGAATACATCGAAGATGAATCGTTCACTAGCACATGCTACATTGGAACCGGCAAAGACAATTTAGCTAAAGCAGAATGGGGCGTAGACGTATATGCAACGCCAACAGTTTACAGACTTGATGAACCAGTTAAAGATCTAGAAAATCAATGGACTAGCAATGGCGGCATTGATGGTGGTTGGAAAGGTGGCGGAACTGCTGCTGATGTTTTGACATTCTCAAGAGGTCCAGCTGAAAATACATATAGATATGGTGAAGGGAATTCACCATATTGGCTCACATCTGGATTCAATTGGAATACATACAATCCATTGCAACTTATGGCTGCTTTAAGAATAGCAGATGAACACGAACTAGATAACGATGGTATTATAGCTCCTGGTAGCAACCTTGATAGATTCCAGAGTACAGGATATTCATTCACAGCAGATGATGTTGGTAAAAGCATTATCACAGAAGGATATACTGGCTCCAACAATGGGCAGTTTATTGTTACTGATTCTGTTCCATCGTCTACATGGCCAGCAAGCACTGTGACTGTAACTCCAAACTTCAATGCGAATGAAGTTGCCGCAGTAGGTAAGAGATGGAAACTTAGAGACATACCTGCTGTTGGATATGTTGTATTCCAAGTATATAGATCAATAGATTATAACCCAAATTCAGGTCTTCTAAGAACAAACTTCAAACTATATAATAGTGACACTTATGGGGAAACATGGTCATTGCAAAAGGAAATTGAAAGAGGAGAAATAGCGACTGTTAATGGTAGTCTCGACCAAGACAATTGTTTTTTCAACGTCAATGAGTATGGTCAGCTACAAGGTATTGACTGGAATAATAATAATTCAGGACCAGAAACAACTGTAGTCTTTAGACTTACAGATATTACTGCTAATTCAAGACGCAAACAATATTGGAAAATACTTCAATCATTAGGTACTAGCGACGATATGTATGTTGCTGGTATCATGTTGTTGGACGATAACTTCAACATACTTGGTAGGTCAAGTAGTCATAAAGTTGAGGACGCCGAAGATTCATTATTCTCAGCATGTCTTGTTGGTAGACCAATGCTTGTCCCGTATGAAAGCACCACGGTTGGTCAGCCAAGTGGAAGCGGCACATACACTGACCTTATCAGTGCAGCTAGCGAAAGCTTCTATGAGCATGATGGTACTAACACAGGAACTATATCTGGTGGCAATACTCTTACCGTCACAGGACATTATTTCTCGCATAAGGACAGAGGTAAATATATCCGCATCAATGAAAGCGGATATGCTGATAACGGATTCCACGTTATCACGGCTATAAATTCAACCACACAAGTTGTTCTTGGTTCTACCGGTCTAACAAATCAGTCAAACCTTGATTGGCAACTTCTCACGTTTGGACCTGGCGATTTCGTGCGCTTCACAAGTGATATATTGTATGTGCATCGTGAAGGTACTGAGCTTGAGGATACCTACTATGAAATCCTTGATGTTCCTTCTAACACAACTATTCAACTTGCTAATGCAGAGCTTCCTGTACAGATAGCAGGTTCCGCATGGACTTCGAATTTCGACATCAATCGAGATCCAGACAAGACAGATACAGATTGCCAAGCCAGTGATTTTGAAACTGGCGGATATATGGTTCATGACGCAAGGTTTGGCACTCTATTCTATAGCACGAACACAGAATTCGTAGAAATAGAAAGTGGTACGTCAACTACATCTACAAAAGAATGGGGCGGTGGTGCAACTGATAATGATGGCGATGGGAGAGTTGATGCTGTTAATATAGGAACTGTGTTGGCTGGTAAAGATGGAGCGTTCACAGCTGTAGCCAACAACGGTTCAGGTAAGGCTCGTTTCACAACATCTGCTGCTCACGGAATGTCTGTAGGAGAATTTGTCACAATTTATGGTGGTTCAGCATACGATGAACAATACAAAATAACTACAGTGTCAGACACAACACACTTTGATGTTGACGTTGCCTACGTTGCAACAGATACAGGCAGTTTTAGTTCTGTCATTGGCCCTGGCGATTATATCCTTCTGACTGGTAGTTCAAACTATGGACGTAGAGTGTTAAAAATCAGAGACATCACCAGAGGCGGTGCTGCCACAGATGTTCGCTTCACATACGACGAGTTGTATCCTAGCGATACATTCACCGGTTGGTATGTCTACACGAAGCGTGAATGGCTACGTGCCGCACAGCGTAGAACAATAACAATTCTCAACGAGACACCATAGGTGACAAGATGTATCAATGCGAATACGAAGTCTTCAATAACACTGAAAACATGATTAAAACTTTCGACATGTCTGAAATAGCGACAGTCAACCCACCTATGGTGACGCCAATAGAATCAGGTTCAAGTCATAAGTTCTTTGGTCATGACATGAACTTCGAACGTATCCGTAACAACTTTGCCGCCAAGTGCTTTGAACTTGGTGTGCCAAATAATAAACAAGGTTTGTATTTGGCTATTTCAACTATTGACGTTGCTGAAGAAGAATAATGACTTGGGATAACCCACCAGTTAAGATTTCCGAACGTGGTGCAGCAATACAACCACGTTACGTGTACGTTACTTCTCTCAGTAAAGGCTTTCTTGTTTACAATGGTGTGCGTTCAGCTCAACACACACTCTTCGTAAAAGAATATCCTGGGTCAACAGATACATGGGTTATCTCTGCTGATATTGGTATTGTTGAAAGTTTCGATATTGGAGAATCTGAAACAAATGATAATGTGATTATTGTTTATAGCAATGGACATAGCATGTATAAATTAGAAGTAAATTTTGCAACACAAGAAGTTGTGTCTGGTCCTGAATTTATATTTGTTGGTAGTCATCCGGCATTTGATAAACAAAAACCACCAAAAGTTGATTACATAAAAGACGACGATTTAAAACATAGAGCTAGTGTGTCTGCGTTGTCTACTGAATACGATGTAGGAGATGCTCCTGATAAATTGTTTTTGCAAATTGCAGCAGATAAATTCTTTGGACAAGACAAAATTAGATTTGCTACTCAAACGGTTCCGTCATTAAATATTGTATTACCGTTCAGTAATATCACAGAAACAATATTAAGATATGACGGTCAAACTACGCTTTCATCACCTAGAAGATTAGAAGATTTATCAGGTAATGGATATCATCTTGCGATAGGTACTTTACCGATACATACAGGATATGGCCTAAGAAGCGATGGAATATATGAATCTGAATTTACATGGGGATTACCATCTACAGCCATAACTATTGAAGCTAAGATTTATAGGAATGGTAATGGATACGAATCATATGTTGTTAATTCAAATTCTATAACATTTGGATATATGAATGATGGTACTCTTATATTTTCATTCTATGGTGGTGGCGAAACACATACATTCAAACAAACATATAACGAAGATCAAATCAAATACAATGACAAATTAGCATATATATCTGTATCACATACATGGGGATCTCCTGGTTCCACATTCATGACAATAAATGGAACTGTTGTTCTAGCTGAATGGGTTGAAGGTGATGGGACGCCATTTCCTTCAACTCCACATTGGAAAATGAATGACAATGCTGGCTTACCGACAGTAATAGATTCGTCTGGAATGCATGACGGATCGGTGTCTGGTGGAGTAACATCGGTATCTGGAAAAATAAATACAGCTCTATCGTTCAATGGTTCTAATGGTTGGATTGATATCGCTCATCATACAGGTCTTCAACCACATTTGTTTACAGTTTCTTTCTGGTTAAACGCTGCCTCTTCTCAATCTGGTTCTCATTCTTTGGCAATTGATAAATCTCATGGTTGGTTAGGTTATACTGGATGGGTTTTTCAAATAAAGAATTCTACTCAAAAAATGGGTTTTGCTATAGGCAATAATATTAATGGTTTTCCACAAGCAGATAGCACGACATCTATATTAGATGATGTTACCAGACATTATTTTGGAACATATGATGGATCAAATCTCAGACTATATGTTAACAATGTGTTAGAAGCTACTATTCCATTTTCATCTACTTCTGCTGTTTGGGCAAATACAAGAAATGTAAATATGGGTAGCAATTGGGGTGGTGGCTCTAGGCAAAGATATTTAAATGGTTGGATAGATGATGTACGTTTATATCCACGAGTGTTGAGTAGTTCAGAAAGAGCTATTATATATAACTCTGGCAATGGTACAGAGAATGAATTGCCTAATAATGTAACTACAAAAATGATTCTTGGTATAAAAGATTATTTGTATAGTATGAGAATATTAAATGTAGCACGTTCTTCTTCGCAAATACGAAACTACATAGAAGGTAAATTACTGTAGAGGACGAACTATGCCAGATATCTATGCAGGTTCTCATGAATATTTAGATCTATTGCCACCATATGTGGTTAATGAATTTCCTACGCCAAATAGCTCTGGAGTTTCTGTAGAAACAGCAATTGGTTTCGATTGGCTTGACTACGAACCAGCAACACTTCCTAACCCAACTACATTGAATATAAAATTGTATATCAATAGCGAACCAGTTATTGATGTGGTTATTGATGGTGTAGTTCAAAGTGGTTTTGATTTAGCATTAATACCTCTTACAAGTGGTTATCATGTTATTATCGATCCAGATAATTATTTAGATGAAGCTTCATCGTATATAATTACAATTGATGGAGCCGATTACTATGGCAATGTAATGGATACTTATCAATGGGGGTGGTTTACAAGTAGATTATTCCTTACAAATTCAAAATGTTTTTTGGTCAATAGCAAACTGAATAGTATTCAGGCTCAAAGTTCACTTTTTCAACCAAAGATCAGAGAGACATTGGCCGGCAGCTATGGAAACATCTCCCTCAATGTAGAACAAACTATTGATTTAGTTGCATCAGAATCGTTTGAAATTAGAACTGTGCGCTCTGGTAGACTCGATACCAAACTCAACACACAACTGCTTAATGAAGTTGAGCTTGGTAGTGGTCAGATTACCTACAATGAAGAACGAGCCGTGAGAGGCAGCTTCAGACCACCGCACTATGTTATTCAAGACGCAGACGATGTGTATGGTCTCGACCTCACAATGAGCAAACACATATTTGCAACGAACTATTCTGGTAATAGTATTTATAGCTTTGCATTGTGCGATAGAAACGATGAAAGCTTCTTTGTGATTACACATAGAAATCCATATCCATTGCCAAACTATCAACCGTTTATTTCTTCTGTTGCAAAAGTTGGTAAAACAGACAGCACTCCAGTTAGTAGCCTCGTTAGCGTGAAGTCAGCTAATGATGTTGTGAAGGTTTCAGAGAACAGATTCATTCTTGTTACTACTGAAAAGTACGAACCAGTAGTTTATCCAAATGATCCTGCTGTTTTCTTTACTTTGTTAGATGAAAATTTGAATATTATTAATCAATCAGATGGATATCATTTCCTTGAGTATCTTGAATACAATAATACATTATCCCCAGATAAGGGTTATCTAGATGCAACATTGTATTCGGATGGAAATGGTAGCGTGTATTGTGTTGTTTCTTATTCATACAATTTCTCTGTAGCTGACAGTCAAAGACTTTATTTCATGAAATCTGTTGATGGGGGTTACAATTGGGAAATGGTAAATGCGCCAGGCACCAATGAACCGTTGACTGTGGCTAATCCAGTACAAGATGAGATTTCAAATCTTGAACCACAGACTACTACATATCAAGAACAGTATGAGCCAAAGCTTTCATATGACGATGTGAATGAATATTTCATCTTAACTTACACAACTGAAGATGCGTCTGATACTACAAAGAGAAGAACAGTTACTATGTATTCCAAAGATTTTGTGAATTGGAGTAGATTAAATTTCCCAATTTACACATCAAATGTTGGTACTCTTTCAACAGCTGAATCTCTTCAAGAGTCTTCTGGGCTCTTCAGATTTAAAGACATGTATTGGTCTATTGGTAGAGTTAACACAGCTAGTGCATACAAGAATAGTGTGTGTATTTTTGATTATGATAATCAAGTGTATGGATATAGGAGAGGTTCTTTTTGGAATGGAGACGATGCAACAAATGACAAAGGTGCATTGATCACATCGTATGAATCAAAAGTATTTGATGACATTATGTATGTTGCAGCGAATTGCCATGATGATGGTGGTTTTACCATTCATGCTATAGGTGTTCCCACAAACATTCCAGATAGAACACCGTATTGTCATGCTTATTTTGGAAATCATGATGCACCAAATAATGGTTATGGGTACTCAGCTACTACAACTGGTACACCAACTACTCTTCAAAACGATTATGGTTTTGAAATTGGATTAACAACTGGTGATACAGCATACTATTCTTATGGTAATCTTAATGGACTTTTCTTACGCAATAATGGTTTCAAGTTTAAGTTCATCGTAGCTCGTTTAGCGAACGCTGGAACATATGATTCTGATATAGCTCAACGAGCTTATGTGAAGATACCTACTCCGGACAACTTGAATCATTTTGATTTTACTGTGCGTATTGGTACTGATGGAGTGAAAGTTGTAAACGAAACAACACCAACACAAAGTTTAGTCCACAATCAAGCTCTTTCTAATTTGGAATTTGTGGAAGTGTTAGTTGTTGCTGTTCCTCAAGCTAACAATACTCATATGTATATTAAGATGTACGTGAAAGACTATGATGACACAACATATGAAGATATTTGGGTTGAATCGTCTGGTTCAAATGCATTTGGTATTACAGCTGGTGTATCAGCGCCGGAATTTTCTTTTGGTTTGAAGTCAGCTCCATCTGCTGCATCTCAGTATAATTGGAAAGCCATCTATATGATCAACACAGATTTGCTTGATGATATAGAGTTTACATTCAATGATGAGATAATTGAATACGTAGCTGGCGACAATGACGAATCAATGGTAGCTATACCAATGCAAATAGAAGGAGCAACACAGCGTTCTATCAGGGGTATGCTTTTCAAATGGTATGGCACAGACGCTATCACCGAAGACAAATGGAACTTCGGTGTAGAGAGTGACTTTGAAGCAGAGAATATATTGAACAAAGCTCCAAGTATTATCTATAGATCCGCTAACACATCTGTTGCACAGACTATTACATTTAGAGCTTCAGATGATGATTTAGGAATGTACATCTTTGATACAATTATGTTCATGAATTCAAACTTCAGATATATAACAATACAGGCGAATGAGGATGGTACTACTTGGTCTCCAGCACCATACGAAAAAACAATTGATATGGCATTGGAGACAGGAGTTATAGAAGGAACATCTGAAAGAGAAGATGAAGATTTATTAGTTGTTCGTTGTACAGATAAAGATTGGGTTCCTGGTGAATTAAAAGATAGATATTTAATGCTTGAGAGAATCTATGAACCACACAATACAACTCCATCGTTAGACAATAATTACAAAAATGTAGCATTCAAAATATTAGACAATGGTACTGATTTCATTCTTATTAGTACGAAAGGATTATTGAAAGACGAACTCAATAGCGATCCTCCCACTCATAACTATGGCAATATGCGCGCTTTAATGTATGGAAATTTTTTGATTTACGATACAAGGATTGCTGTAATTACCAATGATCCAGAGTTACATAAGTATTTAAGAATTAGCATAGTACAATCTGTTGGGTACGCTACTGCATGGGGGAATAATCAACCTAGTCTGCCAAATGAAAGAAGCTGGCAAATAGGTGACTTTGATATTGGTACAAGAATACATCTCACTCAAGATGTTAACTATCCTTACAATGAAGAAATAGATAGACGAGTCAAAATACAGGAAGAAAAAGATGGAAGAATTGAAGTTACTAATACAGGAAAAGAACAAAGAAAATTCTTTTTGAATTATAGAATTCTACATGATGACGATAGAGATGAATTGAGAGCATTCTATAAGGCAGCCAGTGAAAGTGGAGAACCTTTTTGGTATGTTCCTAATCTGGTAAATGATCCAGAAAAAGTTTATTTAGTTGTGTTCAATAAAGAATATAGTGAGTCGAGAATGCTACCAGAACATCAAGATGTTAAAATGATATTAGACGAGGTTGTTTGATGAACACTATACCTAGAATCGGTTTCATGAGTGACAGAATGCTTCGTTATGGAGCGTTTGTTTCTGAAACAGATTCATCTTCTAAATATGGTGTGGAATTCAACAGAGTCAATGAGAGTTTTGGTCAAGACAATATAGCTGAATTTTCAATCATCGATCAAGATCCAACAATAGATCTACACATTGATGGAATGTCTGTTAAGTGTCTTAGAACTGGTCCGCTTATTGATAAGCACGACAACTATCGTTCACCTCTTATTGGTACTGATTTTTCTTTGGGTGTTTCTAGAATTGGAATAAAAGATAATGAAGAAACTACTGACTATAAAAGCAAAGATGAGTATTGGGCTCAAAGAGAATATGTAGAAATAGCAGATGAAATTGATGAACTTCTTTATCATACGTGTCATTCAGATGGCACCGTGATGATGATGGCTTATGTAACAGCTGGCGCAGCAGATGAAACAGCTAAGATTTATGTGAAGATAAGAAATGAAACTACTAGAGCATGGGGCTCAGCAATACTAGTTGACGAGGTTTACAGAAAATACAGTACATCGCTTGGCTTCTTTGAAAACATCACACCTCGAGTTGCTTTCGTTACTGTACCAAATCTTGGTACTCTTCTTTATTACTTTGGCTTGAATGATGACGCGCGTACAGAGACAGCAGAGACCACAAGACAAGAACAACTTGTTTATTCTGCTCTTACTAAAGATAATGGTACTACTTGGAATAGATACGATTCATTCATCATTGAGCCTCACTATGGAAATCTTGTGAATGTTGGTGACGAAACAGATACAACTTACAAGCCGTTGGCTTACTATACAACAGCACAGTTGAAGGCTATCTATCACAACAATAAAATAGTTCTTGGTCTGTTGATGAAAAACAGTCCAGGTTCGATTACAAAAGAACAGACTATTGGAGTCGGTACAGCTGGATTAGATACATTTGAAGACACATTGTATGTGGCCAATGAAAACAATCGAATCAAACCATACACTGTTGTCGTCAAGAAAGGCGTTGCATCTGTTTGTTGGGACGATGGTAATGGTGGATTCATAATCAACACTACTCTTTTCCCTGGCAGTATTGATCTTGTAAACTCATATGTAAACTATGATACAAAAGAAATTAAGATAGTTGAACTATTAGACACATGGACTACTAGCGATGATTGTGATGTTGACTACGAATTAGATGGTCTATATTTCGAAAGATTCCTGAACATTGTTTACTCTAAAGATTTAGGTAAAAGTTGGAGTGTTGTACCAAATGAATTCTTTTCAGAAACATATGAAGGTCCTGTTCTTTCTGAGAATAAAAAGATTGGCGGTACTGGTGCTGGGGAGTATGAGTTTGCTCTTCCTGGTAATTTTGGTTTGGGTGTTGATCCGATTAGCGATAAAGTCGTTCTTGTTGTTCGTAGTAGTGGTATATATACTTATGGCTCTCCAGTAGATACAAATAAAGTTAAGAATATTTCTAATCTGTATTTTTTCTATAATGTAGATGACGATCTTTTTTATTGGGAATCCAGCAGAGTAGAAGGATGGTCATATGACTTGATAGACGGATATAGTGTCGATGAAGTAGAAAAAAAATATGATGAGAACCACATTACTTTATGGGGCACGCCTAATTGGTTCGTAGAAGGTGGGGTTCTTAATCAAACTGGTTATGTAAGACCAATCAATGTATGGGTGCCTACTTCAACAATAACAATAGCAGGAGGAACATATCTCTATTATACGGGACACGACGATCCAACATTGAATCGAACAAATGGCATTCATGCTGAATTGTATACAGCGAGTAATGCTAATTTTGGATTGCTGTTCTGTGGAGGGACATACGCTGTAGCAATCAACACATTCAATGATGTAGCAAAACTTGGTTTGTACAAGAACTCAGGTGGTTGGGCCAATGTACCAGCCACAACAGATGTACAAATCAACTTCATGAAAAAATCGTGGGGCTCTGTAGATGTTGTTTTTGATGAGAACGATCAGATAAACATTTATTTCAATAATGTATTAGTCATATCTGGTGCAGACAATGAATTTAGAACAGGAAAAATAGGATTCTTTTGTACTGGAAACAATGATGCTAAATTTAACAATCTAGCCATCAGAACACACAAGAATCATCTCTCTATTATTGGTGGTACAGAATATTATGATGACTATTATAATTTAGGAACAAACATTGATGTTACGTTAGATAATTTCAATCAACCTTGGATTGCAGCTGACGTTCAATGCCTTAACTTGGGCGATCCTCTCTTTGAAAATTACGGTATTGCTTTTCAGAGATTCAGATTAGAAAAAGATATCGAAAGAGTAGAAGGTAAGTTCTTAGCTAAGGATAAGTACGTCGTTAAATTTGCAGATGAAACACAGCCATATTTCCAAGAAGATGTTGGTGGTTTCTTCTCTCTTAGAAGCTACGGCATGATGCCTGCGTGTTACGCTGACAACACCAACCCAACAGATAGACCACTACTCGAGAAATTTACGTGGCACAAGGGAGATCCAGTATTCATGGTGAGGAGAGGTTCTGCTACATCTCCTCAAAAATTCGTGGTTCAAAGACCAGACTATTCCAACGTGAGCATGTATACGAATTTCAGCTCTTGTTGGCATTCACTTGGTAGCTCTGTTGATCCGGCAGAATGTGGTTGGAATGCTGTAGGTACATATGGAAATATAGATGGTCACATTCTTGTAGTAAATGAGAACAGTCACTTCTACCATTACTACGATTTCGATGCAGCTTCTCTCAATTCAAATGCTCTTGAATCATGTCCAATAAAGTATTTTGATCTGAATACAAGAGGTATATCTGTTGATTGTATTACTAGAAGCAATTCCGCAAATGGAAACAATGTTGGCAAAACAGTTATGGAAGCTTTACTACCATATTTAGATGACTCTTCTGGCACTGATATGGAATTGAAAATTAGAGTCACTGTTTACGACGAAAGCGCGCCTGGCTCTAATGATGGACAAATACTTTGTAATTATTGGAATGGTTCTACTTGGTTTCCAATAGCAACTAGTCCTGCTACATTGAATACAAAAGAATGGATGGAAATTGTTATGCATATTGTACCAGTAGATTTAAGCACACATGCCACTAATCCAGAGATATCTGTCTATTACCGTATGATGGAAGACGAACCTTCTAATTGGCAAACAATAACTGAAGGCAATACTTCTGCTACTCCAATAGCCGCAGCTGGTTCTAGCGTTGCATACATGTACTTCGGTTGTAAAGACAGTGATGTTGCTGATTGCAAACAAGATTACAAATTCGTTGGGTATTCTGATACTTGTTTTATCAAACACGCAGATCATTCTTTAAGAGGAGAAACAATTTCATCTGGTGAAGGAATTTACGCACCAAAAGAAATCATATTTACATTGAGTGGTGGCTTAACAATAGAAGATGATGAATGGCTCATCACAGATCTTTCTTATCGTAGAGATGGTAAAGAAAATCTACTTGATCGTCCATCTGCGTATTGGAAATCAGATGATGACAGTGTTGATAAGAGTGTTGTAATTGATGCTCAGCACTTAATGGAATACGACACTATAATATTGTTAGGAACTAACACAGAGTTCATTCAATTCGAAGCCAATGATACTGATTCATGGGGCGCACCAGCTATAAGTTTTGAAATAGATATGTCAGAACAAGATTTGTATGTACAAAAATATGCAGATAGAGACAACATATTGAAGATATTTGTTAATGAAGATTTTCCAAAAGATGAATTGATTGACAAACTTATTGTTGGAGAAAGCGCTGCTCACGGTACATATAGAATAGTGTCTAATCTCAATCGTCATTTGAGATATCAATCATATGTGACTTCACCACCAACATTCCCAACTGGTAAATGGACAACACAGTTATTGGCTACAAAGATAGCTATCAAGCTGAAGAATAGAAGAAGAAATAGATTCTTCAGAATCACATGTAAGAAGTCTGGATTAATTTACCCAACACCTGATGGTTATTTCAGGATAGGTAAGTTAGGTATTGGTGTATTCAATCAAATGGAATGGAATCCAGAGTACAATGAAGAAACTGCCTTCATCGGTCATACTGTTGTAAAGAAAAGCAGCGGTGGTTCTACTAAGATGAAGAAGCTAGGGCCAACAACTATAAGAAAATCTCTTTCATTCAATGCAATCAATGCTAGAGATGGTGAGTTCTTAGACGAATTGAAGAATGTATTCTTGAATGCTGGTTCCGTCCACCCACTTTTCTATGTTCCAAATATTGAAGAAAACATTCTCGTTGGATATGGAACATATTCTTTTGATTTGAATCTTGTTGTTCCTGATTCAAAATTCAAACATCCTCTTAAATGGGGAACATTATCAGATGTTAAACTCACATTGAAGGAGACTGATTAATGTCTTCTGATTATAGCGATGTTCGAGTTCTGTTGGATATTGTTTTAAGAGATCGCTCTTATCACTATTCAGATAGAGACGGTGTTGCTCATTCGTTTACGTCTTCTACAGATGGTCGCGTAATAGTAGAAGATGATATGATAATGTATGAAGGATTGATTCTCAATCCAGGACAAATCAAAAAAGAAATAAAAGCATCTAGCGGTAAGGCCAGCATTGCTAATGTTTCTGTTTCTATTTTTAACAAAGATAGATTAGATCTTGGTAATACACCTGTTGCACTTGAGTCTGGTATTGCAACTATCACTCTTGTTCAAGGAGATATGTACGATCAAGTTATTGGTAGAATGACAGGTAGAGCAGACAATGTATCTTACGATGATACAGATTTGAAGTTCACAATCAGAAGTGAAAGCGTTGTTCTTTTCAAACAGATTCCTGAGAATATTTTTGATGAAGAAACATTTCAAACAACACTCATTATGCATGATGCTGATATCTTGTCTTCTGAAAATCTTTTAATGAGATTGCCTATTTCTGGATACGACAGTAGTGAAAGATTAGTTTCAAGATATGCAAAAACAATCAAGCATCCGGCTCTCTCTGGAAAAGGGGATGATTATTGGCTTGGTTCTCGAGTCGATGTAGTTGATGCTTTTGGTTCTTTGGCTGATCCTGAAAGTACAGACTTTGCAATAGGTGAGTTTGCAGTTGTTATTAATTCAGAGAATGATGAGATTACTTTACCTACAGTTTTAGATCGGTATTTTCTTTACAATTTTATTGAGAAAAATCTTAGAGATTCAGGTAATGAAGCATTTCCAGCCAGAGGCCAATTAACAGCTGTTGTAACAGGAAGTTTAAATGATGGTGATTACTTTGTTTTCAATGATGGCATTAACGATGCAACTTATTTTTATTTTGACACAACAGGTGGATATGTACCACCTGTTGGTGGTGTAGAGATAGATATTTCTGCTGCTGGTAGCGCCATAGCAGTAGCCAATTTAATAGTCTCTGTATTCAACGGTGTTGGACTTGAAGCGGTAACGTCTAATGAGAGTGGCACCACAGCTATCGTTAGTATTCTTCATAGTCAAGATGGTGGTATTGGAAATATACCAATTCTTGAATTCGTAACTACCAGTCTTAATCCTATTGGAATGTCCGGTGGTGGACCAACCAATACTTACCAGATGTATGATGTAATCAATAACACAATGAGAAATGTAACAAAAGGTTCAGCAGTAAAAATCATCAACGGAACCTTCGAACAAGACGCAGCTTGGACGTTAGGAATTGGATGGACTATTGGTAGTGGAGTTGCAACACACGCAGCTGGTATAGCTGGTGATTTAATTTATAATGGTCATGTGCCAACTGTTTTCGTTGAAGGATACACGTATGAGATTGTCTTTGATTTGACTGTCACAGCTGGTCAAATAAGACCACATTTAAATGGTACAGATGGTGATGATATTTTATCAACAGATCCAAATGGAACTTACAAAGTAGAAATGATAGCCGGTAGTGATAGCACTAATCTCAAGTTCCAAGCCTCTGCTGCATTCGCCGGTACAATCGACAATGTAGAAGTCAGACCTATTGGTAGACCAGTGTTGATGCTTATCAGGAAGCCTGTTCCTGAGAACGCAGACAGTGTTGGAAGGCCCTTCCCTATCGTATACGGTCGTATAGAGAAGATGTGGGCTGTCTGGGCTATCTCAGCTAAGAGTACACGCCAGAACTCGCTCTCCGCTGGAGACGACGTGTACGTTATTGCTGGTCATAAAATCAAAGACAAGAGAGCCACCAATCTAAAAGTGTATTTCGGTCTCGATGAGAATGCACAGGGAATGAGTTATAGACCAGGAACTATTGATTATGTTCCTAATCCATTGCCCAACAGTATTGCTGAAATAGATCATTGGAATGAAAATGGTTATAGTCTCAGAGATCCAAACGATGGAAATAGAAACGTAGCTCCATTCCATAGACTAATTGAATTAACTACAAACGAAGGTGAAGTAGTTACAGCAGTTCAACTGCGTGGTGACGAATACACCGGATGGACGGAGGATAACAGTGGCAATGCTCAAACTGATGGGAATATGCCTGGTGTTAATGGTCAGCCTCAGTTCCCTATTCGTTATGGTTTGGGAAACAGTAAAATCTATGTTTCATTCCGAGGATACGAAGACGAAACAGGAATCATTTCTGGTGTTCCAGGAGGTTTGATTGAACATCCTGTAGATATAATGAAACATTTTCTTTTGAACTACACAAATATTAATGGTGATTTTTCTAAACTTGATGAACAATCATTTGCAAACGCTAAAGCAAAGCTCGAGAACTGGCGTTTTGCTGTAGCAATTACCGATACAGCAGATGGTCAAAAAATAATGGATCGTTTTGCAATACAATGCAAAACTATTTGGCGCGAAGAGAATGGTGTTATTGTTCTTGAAACAATGGATCTCGAGAACAGAAATCCAACAGTTTTTCTTGATGAAAAGAAACATTTTTCTGGTAAGCAAACATGGAGCAGGCCAAAGCTTTCTGAAGTATTCAATGACTTTACATTCAAGTTTGGATTCAATGCAATCAAGAATACGTTTGATAGAGTAGTTCGAAGAAACAAAGCCAACGATCAGTTGTGTCGCAACTGTTATGCACAATACGGTGTAGTTCGTTCGCATAAAGAGATTCAATGTCCTGATATTTTCGACAGCTATACTATCAATAAACTCGCAGACCATCATGTGCAGCTCAACGCTGTTCAACGTAAACGCTTCAAAACTAACCTATATTATAGAGAAGAGACTGCTGAATTAATACCGGGTACGATTGCTGAAATTCGTTTCTATGACGATGATGATAATTACTACGATGAAACTTATTTAATCTTGTCTGTGTCGATGAAAAAAGATCTCATTGCGATCTCCGCGCTCGAGTTACCCGCATAGAACATCCATGCAGTCAAGGTCGTCTCGGCGTCTTTCTACTCATGTGTAACCTCTGAGATCGACTTACGATCTACGATTTATGAAGAAAGCTATTGACAGCTAAAAAGCTGAGCCGCTATAAGGCTTAGCCGAGAGCTTGGCTATGCCAAGCGGTGGCCCTTGGCCACGAGGGTAAGCTGCACTTTAATATCCTTGGTTACTTCTTAATTGATTTTGTTGACCTCTCTTTCTAGATCGACCTACCAACATTGTGTATGATCATCAACGTGGTTTAGCGTCGTAGACGCTTAGGCCCGATGACGAGCGATGAGCGAAGCGAATCGTGAGGAATCGAGGCAGATAATGCTCATTATGCATAAAAGTTATCAAAGTTTTAACAGAAATAACCCTTACTACCCAGTATAAATGGAGTATTGTGTCTTAAATACGACTATATTATGCATAATGTTATGCATAAGCAGTATTGCAATTGTACTTTCTGTTACCAACTCTCTCTGTGGTTATTAAAGAAGAATTCCGCGCGCCAAAGAAAGAAAAGAAAATGTTTTCTGAAAAAGCAGGTTATGCAAAAAATTATACAAAAAATGAAAAATATGAAGAACCAATTTGTCGTCATTGTGGAAAACCAAAAGATGAAGTTTTATCCGAGGAAAATTTTAGCTATCATTATGTCTGCCTTCGGTGTGAGACTTCTACCAATGCAAACTTGAGTATACGCAAAATCAAAGGGATTCCGCTCTATTAGCACTAACTGACTGAGTGTAGTATATCTATAGACATGGATCGCGATCTCACTACAGAAGAGCAGATGCTTCAGGCTACTCGAGAAGCAGCTCAGTTCGAGAAAGAACGTAGAGTAGCCTCTGAAGAAGAACTTCGTCTTTTATGTGAAGTATTATCTGATTATATTTATGAAGAAAAAATTGTTAATGAAAATATTTATAGAGCAAAAATGAGAGCTAGAGTATATCTTAGAAAACTTGGCGTTAAGTAACATATCGAGAGTATGTATTGACCAAACGGTTTACAATACATGTGTCTGCAAATGAAGCCCAGGTTGAACAGCCGCTACCCTTCCGTGTAATCCGAGAGATCAACAAGCTCACTTCCTATGAGCTTCCTGGAGCGTGGGTAAGCGGTCACGGTCCCCAGAGAGCCTATCTCTTCCGTAAGCAGACTCAGAAGTTTCCTTCTGGCTTATTAAAGCGTGTTAAAAAAGCTATAAGAAGAATGGGATATAAAACTAGAACAAAAGATTATAGAGCAGAAGTAAAGATAGACGAAAAAAAAGTCTTATCTATTTTTGATAATCTTGAATACAATCCTCGTTATTATCAAGCTGATGGCATTATAGAAGGAATACGTTATCCTTATGGTTTATTTTGGTGGCCTACAGGTTGCCACGCTAAAGGAACTAAAATCATTATGTATGATGGTTCCTTGAAAGCCGTGGAAGATGTTAGACCAGGAGATAAGTTGCTTGGTCCTGATAGTAAACCAAGAACTGTATTAAGTTTAGCAAGAGGATTTGATGATTTATATGAAATTAATCCATTAAAGGGTGAAAAATTTATTGTTAATAAAGATCATATGTTATCTTTGGTTAGAACAAATGAAGGAGGAAGATGGAGCAAATTTGCTGGTGATATAGAGAATATTTCTGTTGAAGATTATCTTGGTAAAAGCGATTGGTATAAACATACAAGAAAACTTTATAGATCTGGATTAGTTAAATTTAGTGGTTCATCTAAATTACCTTTAGATCCTTATGTGCTTGGTATATTACTTGGTGATGGTTGTTTTAGACAAAGTACAATAGGAGTAAGTACAGCAGATAAAGAAATTGTTGATGAATTGAATAAAAAAATTAAGAAATTTGGTTTAGAACTTAAACAAAGAGGTAAATATGATTATGGTTTATCTTCAGGAATTAAGAAAAAGAAAAATTTAGTTAAAGAAATTATTAAAGAATTAGGTTTATTAGGGTGTGACAGTTCTAATAAATTTATTCCTGATATATATAAAAGAACTCATGTTAAATATCGTTATGAATTATTAGCTGGTTTGATCGATTCAGATGGTTCTACTGAAGAAGATAAACACCAAGCAGAAATAACATCAAAATCATTTACTTTAGCAAGTGATATACAATTTTTATGTCGCAGTCTTGGTTTGATGGCTCAAATAAATGAAAAAACAATTAATACGGGGGAATATAAAGGTAATGTTTATTTTAGAGTAACAATATCTGGTGATTTAGAAAATATTAATTCTAGATTGAAAAGAAAAAAGATAACCAGAAAACGCATAGCAAAGAAAAATGTCAATAGAACATCTTTCTTAACAAAATATCTTGGTGAAGGTATTTATTATGGATTTCAATTGAGTGGCGATCATTTGTATATGACTGATGATTTTATTGTTCATCATAATAGCGGAAAGACATTCCTTTTTTCCATGCTGCTACTCTGTTACAACGTGCCATCGCTCATCTTGACCCATCGGAAAGAGTTGTTGTATCAGATACGTGATGCTGTTGAAGATATGACAGGAAAGAGTTGTGGCATCATCGGAGATGGACAGTGGAGTCCGAAAAAGTGGACTGTTGGTATAGTTAATAGTTTTATGCAGAGAGATAACCTTATCAAAGAGGTGTCTTCGTATCTTGAATCTATAGAATACCTCATCATCGACGAAGCTCATCACCTTGGAGCGAAGTCGTGGTGGAAGATAGCAAAAAAATGTAAGAATACACATGCTCGACATGGTTTTTCTGGTACATGTTTTCGTACAGATAATGCTGATCTTCTTTTACTTGCTCATACTGGTGATGTGATTAGTCATTATACAACGACTTATATGATTGAAGAAGGTTGGTTGTCACGTCCTCATATTTATAGAGATGTGACAATTGAAAAGATTTCATCTCATAGTGATTGGCATACTGTTGAAAATGAATTGATTATGAATAATAAAATGCGTAATAGAGCAGGTAGTCAATTCATTTATGATCAAGCAGGTGAAGGTAAACAAGTTCTTGTTATGGTGAGGCGTGTTCCTCATGGAAGAATCCTCAAGCAGATGTTGATTGGAGAGTTTGGTGTTGAGCCTAGAGATATTAGATACATGACTGGTAGCGAAGGAACAGATACTAGGAAAAGAGCCCTACTCGACTATAAATACGGAACATTTCCAATTTTGATTGGAACGAGTATATATGATGAAGGGATTGATCTTCCTACTATTGGTGCTGCTGCTAATATGGGTGGTGGAAAGAGCGATATTAAGACAACACAGAAACTTGGAAGAGCTATCAGAAAAATAGTTCCAGATGGTGAAATGGATGTTGATCCTGAAATAGAACAAACAGTGAACTATTATGATCCATTTGATAAAGGTCATCGATTTGTAAAGAAACATAGCAACACGAGACAAGAAGTATATGAAGGCGAAGAAGCATTTGTGCTCAAGGGTGCATACAATGACAAAAAGATTTCCAAGACCTGAACCTGTTACAGTAAAAAGATTTCCAAGAAACACAATGTCTAAAAATTTTACTTCTGAAGAATTAGAAGAAGCTACCAAAAAAAACGGTAGCGTTGATTTAAGTAAGATTCGTCAAGTTGTTAGTCGTAGATCAAAAGAAAGAAAGGAGAGTGCTCAGAAAGCTTTAGAAACAAAGAAAGAACACAATGAAGTGTTCGCAAGATTTATGAATGCTTATAAGATGTATATGAATGCTGAATTTATTCCCAAGACTAAGGAAAGATTTGTAAGTTATAATCAAAATGGAAAACGAATAGCAAGAAGGTACAAAACAGATAGAGCCAGATTTGTTGATTTCTATATGAAAGTGAAGAAGAGATATGAAACAGAATATTGGGAAGATAGATGGGCTGGATATATAGATAGAGCTTTCGAATTAGCACTTGAAGAATATCAATTTTCTGAACAGACAAAAATATTTGGTGTGATTATTTCTGAGAAAGTTGCAGAGAAAGTATTTACTGATTTGCGCAGAACAGAGAGAAGAAAACAAAGAAGAACAAAACGCCAAGAACAAAGAAACAGACACGCTAGGTTGTTCAATAGAAAATGAGCGACTTTTTTAGAGCCTCTTTGTTAGAACAAGAGGCTATCAATTTAAGGTTTCGACTTATTAAGGGCTGCAAACGATGTGGCGGCAAAGGTAGACTTGCGACTAAAGACTATGATAGAGAAACCTTATCATACAAAACATTTCCTTGCTGGTGTACACGTCGATATATCTATCTACTCGATCTTTTGATAGCTGGTGTCAAAGAGCAACAAGCTATTGAGATTGTCACTAAAGCAGCAGAAGAATGCTGGGTTACTGAGATTGATTTAGCTAATGGAAAAGAAAAAGATAGCACTAAGTTATATAAAGAACATTTAGGCACGTATGTAAAGAATTTAGATAAAGTAATTGAGAATGGATATAGTTATCTTTTTGTTGGAATTAATAGCACTGGAAAAACATTTGCAGCTTTGAAAGTTCTGCATCACTTTTTAAAAATGGGTAAGAGTGGTCATTATATTAAGTTTAGAAAATTGATGAAGCTGATTAACAGAGCTATAGCTGGTGGCAAACAAGAACGTCAAATAGCAGATAGATTATTAGATGAAATATTAAAAGTAGATTTTCTGGTGATTGATGAACTTGGGAGAGAGACAGGTAATAGAGAACATATAGCTAGTGAAATAGATGAAATTCTCAAAGACAGAGATATGGCTTCTTCTCCTACTTTTGTTGTAACCAATAGAGACTTTGAAGATGTGGAAGACTTATACGAAGGTGGTAATAGCGCCATTGTTAGTGCTTTCATGCGTAGCTATAGATTGCTTATTTTTGATCCTGATAATGACTTCAGAAAAACTTCGCGCGAACAAGAATGGTTTGATTGATGCCAAGTAAAGTTATCGAAAAAGATATCATTCGTGGTGTCTGTAAGATAGATGGTTTTTTACCATCATTAGTAGATGCGTCTGTCACTGGTGCTGATTTTGATAAGCCTTTATTTGGTTGGGTTGTTGATAAATCAATTGAGTATTATGCGAAGTACAATAAGCATCCAACTAAGAAAGTATTGAAGAGATTAGTAGAGAGAGATTCTGAATTAGAAGAGCAAGAAGCTAAAAAATATTTAAGAGGTATTAGAAGTTTATACAATAGAGGCCCTGACAGTCCGCACTTCTCTCTTTGTGAATTACAGAAGTTTTCACGTAAGAAGAAGCTTATTAGTTATCTTGAAAATTCAGCTGAGAAAATTGAAGGTAATGAAGATGTTGATGAAGTCATAAATTTTATGACTTCTAGTATGATGGGACTTGAAGCATTAAAACAAAAAGAATGGAAAGTAGTAGATTGGTTAGATGGATTTGAAGACAGACAGGCGTTGCGTAAGTTCCGTAAGAAACATCCTGAATTATTTAGAACATTTCATTTTGGTATTAAAGAACTCGATGCAAAGATGCGTCGAGGTATGGTCATTGGTGATATGGGATCGATTGCTGCCAAGACAGGCAGAGGCAAATCGATTTTTACTATACAGGCAGGATTACAAGGTCTGTATCAAGGTTTCAATGTTACTCATATCACAACAGAGAATGAGTTAGGTCAAACAGAAGGTAGATACGATTCTCGCGCAACTGGAATTCCTTACGAACAAATTCAGATGTACGATTTTGGCGGATCGAGAAAAGCTTCTCTCCGTCAGGCTCAGCAGACAGTTGATATGCTGAGAAACTTTGTTGATACTCGATTGAAGATTGTAAAATGCATTCCGAATAAAACGAATATCATGACCATCATTGATATTCTCGAGCGATTAGAAAAAAGAGAAGGACATAAAACAGATTTACTCATTGTTGATTCACCAGAACTGATGATTCCTTTGACTCAGTTCAAGTCTGACTATCGTATACAAAAAGCAACAGTGTATTGGGAGTTGAAGTCACTTCTTCTAGAGCGCGGCATCATTGGCTTTGTGACTTCACAGTTGACTCGAGGTTCTGATGATTCGATGCCAACAGCAGAGGATATGGCTGAAGCATACGACAAAGCAAGACTGTTAGATTTAATGATGGTGTTGATAAGAACTACCAAGCATTTTCTTAGTGATGAAGCAATGCTTTGGATTGTAAAGGCTCGTGACTTTGAGAATGATGGACAGCCAATAACATTGCATACTGATTTTAGTTGTATGTTTATGGATGTGTAATATGTATATTGAAAGTAAAGCATTTATTGATTGGATAGTTAAGGAATTAAAGGCAAAGAAATTGCCTAATAAAGATGATGAATATATCTGTAATTGTCCCTTTTGCGATGCAAAAGAAAATCATTGGGATTATACGATAAATACCAAGAAGATGATAATGAATTGTTGGCGTGGATTCGATCCTAGATGCGAATCTGGTCACACAATACCCACTCTGATTACACTTTATTATGACATTCCTTTCAAGCAAGCTATTGATTTTATTAAGAAAAATTTTCGTGGAGAGGATTCGCTTCAACGTGTGAAAAAAAGACTCAAAAATATAGATGAACGTCGTATATTAGAGATAACAGAAGAAAAGGTAGTTTGGTCAATGCCTTATGAATCTGAGTCCATATTAGATGCTCAGAGCAAGAAGGCGCAGAAAGCACTCAGATGGCTTCTTGATGTTAGGAAGATTCCACTGGAAGTTGTGGAAGCACTTGAGCCGAGGTATTTAGGGAGTGATACTCATAAAAAATGGGAGAGATATCGTAACAGAATATTCTTTCCTGTTTCTTCAAATGGAAACAAAGCATGGTTAGCATACAGTACCAGGAAAAAATCAACAAAGAAAAATCCGAAGACAATGAATCCTCCTGGTCATATCTTAGCCTGTACATTTTATCTTTACGATTGGTATGTAACTAGTGATGAACCAATTCTTCTACATGAAGGTTTATTTGATGCAGTTAGATTCTTCATGTTTGGATTTAATTCTCTTGCTGGGTGGGGGACCACAGTTAGTTCAGAACAAATAGAACTATTGAACGCACTTCCTGCGAAAGAAGTGGTGGTTTGTTATGATCCTGATGCAACTAAGCTTAAACAAGATAAGAAAGGTAAATGGACTTGTAGAGCTTACAAAGTTGCAGAGAATCTTAGAAACTATTATTTTGGTGATGTAAGTGTTATGAAATTAACTCGTGATGATCCAGATAGAACAGCATTTAAAGAAGCTAAAACTGCATATGAAAATAGGATGAGGTTTGGAGATAGATTTTGGCGACTGAGAAG